>Ga0116227_10005565_pt1 | contig 26404 bp, 22 predicted proteins | sample S1TSphgellanicum_FD_89693 | JGI IMG/M metagenome (GOLD analysis project Ga0116227, IMG submission 89693) | Host-associated microbial communities from peat moss isolated from Minnesota, USA - S1T2_Fb - Sphagnum magellanicum MG | ecosystem: Host-associated > Plants > Peat moss > Unclassified...
AGCAAGTGGTTAAGCTGTGCTCATAGCATCCGTTTGGGCTTCCAAGGATTCCACTGTGACAAATGCTGTTGCTGAAGACAATTACTGGGCGAGGACTTTTCAAAGAAAGTTTTTGGAGAAAAAGTGTGCAGCGTTTGCAGTTCTTTGTTATTTTCCAAGTTACCACAATCCAATCACTTCCAGATACGTATAATATCTACTACACCTTATCTTCTTGAAAAGACACACAAGCTATTCCCACCCAGTATCCCCCAAAAAAACTGTAAACGGAGCTTGATGGGAGAAATGAACATACCCCAACATTTCTCAGCTTCACGGTTTGCAGCTCATCCACAAGAGTTGCCATCCTAAAGAATCCCAGAAGCCCAGAGAAACAAAACACTCAACAATGGGTCAGAAGAAACAACAAATCTTGTGTTGCATCTATGAATTTCACCACATGATTCAATGCAAAACAATTTTTTTGTTGCATGGGGAAAGACTTCAGAGCTGAACAATATTGCGACTCAGTATGCACCTCTCTCTTCCCTCATCCAATATTATTTCTTAGAATGGTCAATTTTTTTCTACTGGGTTTTTGAGCTTCAGCTGCAGCATAAAAATTCTTCATTTTTTGATATAAAAACTAAGCAGGACATCTTTGTCAAAACGTCTCAGTAATCAAGTGCAGGCTGAGAACTCATAAATGGGTTTCAACTGTCATTCTGGACACAAACTGCAAGCATCATCAGGGGACCTAAGAGAAACAGAGAAAAACTTTACCTAGACTGTAGTTCAGACACTTGGTGAAGAAGATCTCGTTCCCTGTCTGTTGCAATGTCCATCTGCCAAGTTAAGGCCCAAGACATCACTCCCACTAGAGCTTAAGACCCATCCTTTTGTCACCATCATGTCACATCACTCTGAAGAGCTTAAACCACAGCAAAGCTCTAAATCCCGAACTTGGATGGTTGGTTTGCAGATTCTCATAAGGACTCTACAGTGCCTCACTCCCATCAAGAGACTCTAGAAAATACATGAAGAAAACCATCATATCTACTGTGTGACAAACTCCAGAAGTATACGTACCAAAAAATCACCAGCAAAGCTTGCACTTGATCCTCTTGAGTATCTTGAGAAAGAATGCAAATTCTGAACTGGAGGCCCACACCCATTTCAGAGACATTAGACAGAAATCATTAGACTGCATCAGGTCCTTGTGTCATGGCCAAAATCAGAAGAGGATTCTTCAATGCAGACCTCCACTTTGTGGGTGCAAAACTTTGGGGTTGTCTTTTGTAGCTACTGCTCAGAAGTGTTTAAGAATGGGTAGATCTCATCTAAACAAAATTAGCGCAACCCAGTTTCCCTCAAGTTCATGTGATTCTTCAGTTTTTTCTCAACACAGAAAGTGTCAAAATGGATTCCTAAGGAGCTTGAATTCCTTCAACTATTTCAGTCACCCACGAACATGATCATGGTCAGAGGAAAAGAAGTTATCACTCACAATTGGCAGCATCATTTGGACTAAGGCAGTTTACAAGGTTCATCAAATCTTCCTGCAACAGTAAAAGAGCATTTGTCAGCCTTTGTCATGTCAAGAAGAACTCAGGGGAGCAGGTACTGGAGATTTTATCCCTGCCTCCACAGCTTGTTCACGTTGAAGCAAACACATTGACTGAAAGAAAATTTCACAAACCTGGATGCAGCCCAAGAGCAAATAATACAAACCTGTTGTCGCTGTCCCTGTTGCAGAATGTGCTGCAGTTGTGGAATAAGCGCTGCAATGGGTGTCGTCAAGTTGATGTTTGGTGATGGCAATGTTGGTGGTGGTGGTGGTGGTGGCGGTTGTTGTGCTATAAAGGGCTGATGCTGCAATCCCTGCACCCCATCATCATCATCATCATGTGAATCAAATAGTGTGTTTTGTGTGAAATAACCTCTGGGTTAATCTGTATGTCTTGTGGTGTCTTTTGCTACAACTCCTGGTCCTTAAAAACCTGTAGTGATGGATAGTTCAACTCAAACCCTAAGCCCTAAACCCTTGCTACAGCAGAAGTTCCAGAAGCCATGTGGTATTCCAAGATCTGGAAAAAAGAAGTTCCACTTGCAATGACTAAAGTCATTGAACGCACATCTGCTACATTGCAGAGATGAATTACATGACTGAAGCACAAGAACATGACATCAGTTGCAATTTTTTGCAACATCCACACATAAAAAGCTCACTGAGCTTATGGGACACCCAAAAACAGAATCGTGCAAAAGCGGAAAAAAGAAAAAAAGAAACCCAAGAAGCCAAGGGCGGAAAGCATACAGGTTGCCTTCGCTCAGAGGACCAGTCACCAACACTGGCAGACTTGTGAAGTGAACCAGTCTGCACACAACAGTTGTAAAAGATGTGCACAGCCAAAAATAAGATGAAAATCCCTTGGAAAAAAAAAACTGTGCTGCCAAAATTGTAACCCAAGCCCTAAACCCTAAACTCTACAGCAGGTCCTTCCCACCTGGCTTTGTCACTCCTACCACCAATTCATAGTTCTGCCAGTAGCAGATCCAGTGTACCCAAATGAGCAGCTCGAAGAATTTGAATATCAGAGGGATGTTCATAACAAGCACATCCAGCATCAACTTCCAGCAGTAGAAACTGAAGAACATGGTCGTGTCATCTTTGTACCACGACACTACAGGCCTGATCGCTTCACTAGCAGTCCTATAGTGTTACAGACAGGAGGTGTGAACTAGTGACCTCGGTTTTCTGTTGCCTAATGGTATCCATATTGGAAGGGATCAACTGCAACAAGTGCAGCACTGCTTTGCCATCACAGTACTAGTTAGGAGTGCAGGAAACAAGACTGACCTGTGGAACAGGAATTCGGCGTCCACTAGCATGATGTGGATCCTACACAAACCCAGTTGTTTGGCATGAATCAGTCGACAGTCATAAAGAAAACACTTGGAGATGTACAGCAACATCTCCAATGGGATTAGTGAGTGGGGGCAATGCATGCCAACGATTCCAATACTCAAAAACTTTTCATCAACAAATCTCTCATACCCTCTGTATCATGGCATCAAAAAACAGACAACTTTTTTTGCTTCTGCCTTAGTGACAGGGCACCCTAAACCCTTAACCGTAACCACAAATCAATTCAAATATTTGTGACTTGAGATGCATTAGTAAATCTTATCTGCTGCTCTGCAGTTTCTTTCATTCAAAGTTTTGCTTCAAACATTGAACATGATCTCTTGGGATGAAAAACACCATAACCACATTGCTCAAGCTTTACGGTTTTCTTACCTCCAAATTCACATCATCTGATGTCACAGAGAAACGGCCCTTCTGAAGTATGGGTCCTTTCTGTGCTTGTAACTTCATCTTCTCCTCTGTACTCTCCTTGTTACCTGTGGTCAGATTATGCATAGATTTGTGTTGGGGTTCAGTAAATCCTCACAAGTGCTTTAGTAACTCTACTGAAATGCTATAACTTCAACATAGACAAATAAAATGAGAAATAGGTTATTTGTTTGAGACACTAGCATCCAGTACTCAAAAGATACAAGCTTAGAATACTAGAATCACAAGAATTTTATGCCAAAAAAAACTAATTTATAATGAATAGTATACAGAGTGATGATGAAGGAGAGTGGAGACAGGTATACCAGCAACTGGTTTGGAAGTCACTGCTTGCACTCCATTCGCAGGTCGATAGTCTGGTACAGCACGTTCTGCAGTTGGTGTCAAGGATCCACTGAATGAACGCTCCCGGCGAAGAGATCGAACAGGCTCTTCACCTGTCCGCCCAACTTGACGGTGATCTTTCTCCCTTCAGGACAACCAAAGAACATGGACATCAATCATAATGTGAGTGAGAAAAGTGCGCATCTCTGCAAGCAGAAAAATGTGCTGCAAAAAGACGGCATCTTCAGAATGAATACAAGGTCCCAAATAGACAAGGTCAAAGCAAACTCCTATCTTCAAAGAAGTACAACACCCAAGTCAAGAATGACCCTCACCTATCACGCTCTCTATCTTCCTCTCGACCACCACGAGCAGATGGTAACAAGGCACGATCAGGCATGAGAGAGCCACTGCTAGCAAGAAAAGCATCATCAACTCGATCACTACGATCTCCTCGATCCCGATCCTCGTTGCGTCTTTGTTCTCTGCTGTTCTCCCGTAACTCCCTCTCTTCAGTTTTTCGATGGTCTCTCTCTTCTCTTTCTTGTTGTTTCAGTGGTTGATCTTGCTCTTCTGTTGTTGTTTTGAGGGTATCTTTTGGTGATCCATGCCAACCTGGGCTCTCAAGATCTGAGTTGTCGTCAAACACATCAAACCGGCCTCTGCATTTGTAAACAATACTTAAACCATCATCTCTTATACTGGAATAGCCAAAATCAGAGCCACTGAGATCACTTGAAAAAAAACATATTCTATTACCACCAAAACTATCAACCAACCAGAATGATACTATGAGGAATTTCCAGTCAAACGAGCCAAAGCACAAAAAAGTTGATCCAAGAAATTGTTTCAGCAGCTTTTAAGGCTTGACGCATCAAAGCCCATTTGCCTCTTTCTTTTTGTCCTATTTCTAAATTGTAAGCTTCTCACTCGAGAAAACTTCAACCCAAAAGAGTATAAACCTTGTATGGCACAACTCCAACACATCAACAGGGACAAAAATCTCAGATTAAATAAATACTCACATATGCTTGGGTTCTTTCCTCCCAGGTGCTGCTGGTCCAGACCTAATAAATAGTAGGCAGAACACAGCAACAGTTACCTACTCCAGCAACAAATGTCATACTTCTTCCACAGAAAAACATCTTGACTGTACCCAGTTCCTTAGCTTGGCCTGGCAGGCTCTTGGCCATAAGACTTGCAAATTCAGTGCTGAAGATCTGGCTCTACAGATCCGGAAATCAACTGACTATGGATTGAGTATTTCTCAAGGTATATATCAATTCCATGCAACAGCAATACATTGACAACCATGGAACTGTTTTTATTGCAAGCTTATTTTATAAGCAAAGGTGTCTCCATTGGCATCTCCTTTGTGCCACCAACAGGGCCATCATGGTATTGAAAAACCCACCATCACCATTGCACCATTACAGGCCTACTGCGGTACCTCGAGAAATGTATCATACGTTACAGATCTAATGGGTACCTTGAGAAACATATCATACATTACACATCTACTGGGTACCTTGAGAAATGTATCAGACATTACAGACCTATTGGGTACCTTGAGAAATGTAAGTAGAAGGTTGAGAAGGACAAGGGGAGAAGACAACAATGCTGACCAAAAACTGAACCAGATTGGGATATCTAGAAAGCAGCTGCATTTATGGCATCATGAATGCTTTGTGCAACAAGAAATGATATCAAAGAACAGGCAAGAAGAGAATTGTTTTAAAGATGAAAGAGATGAGGAGCACATACTTTGAACCATTTGCAGTGGCAGACTTGAGCTGAACTGGATTTGGAAGGGGTCCTGATCGGACCCTTGTAACTCTCTCCGCTCCCTGTGTTGTAATTTCACACAAACAATAACAAAACATAAGGATCCTATACCCACAGTTTTGCTACCACAAACTCACTTCATGCTTGCTCTAAAAACAGATTTTTGAACATGTTACAAGAGTCTTGTCAATATGGGAGCTGCCGACTGCTTGAGATCTTTGTTAATGAACTACTTACATCATTTCCTGCAGTCTCTGCTACAATGGAGTGTATGGTGACTGGCAGCTGCTGAAGCATGTCTGAAGAAGATTCACGACTCAGAGATGGCTGAGGAGGAGAGGATAGTGGAAACTTGGGAGATGTATCTGCTGATTCATCCTCCCCTCCAGCAGCAGCAGCAGCAGCAGGTTGCTTCAGAACCTCTTCCACTTCAATCACTGTTTTGGGGAATGGATTCTCCTCATCATCTTGTATCTGAGAAGATAAGACACTCATGGAGAAGCCTGTCAGGGAAAACATAAAAATACACCCAAGGGACAAAACTTATAAAAATCCAACAGTACACTACTCAACTGCAACAAGCTTGCTAGAAAAAGCTTCATTTCATTTTAGCTCACCCTCTTACAAGCAAGCATCTTTGCCTAAGGCATAGCCAGATTGCCTTTTCTTCAAGATCACAGAAGAATCAAATGACCCACAAACTCTGCCAACGAGAAAAGCAAAAAATTGTACTGCAGGTGTCAGCGCATTTTCCCTTTTGAAATCGGAAACTTTATGTAAGTAACAATGAGAAAAAAGAGAGGAAAAAAACCAGAGCTGCCTGCTTCTTCAAGTCCTCCAGGTTGAAGTTCCAGCTGCTCACTCCTCGTTTGTACTCATTCTGGGTATTGGATCAGAAACATCCATGAGAGTCAGTTCCAACAACTCAAACAGCAGCTGTTACTTGAAGCAATTTCCACACTGTGAAAGGCATATGGCTGCACCTGTGACTTCTCTTCTTGCTCATCAAATGGCATTTTCTTTTGTGCAAGGCGATTTGCATCTGTGATCTGCACATTTTGGAGTAGCTAGATGATCAAGTTCATATCTATCAAGCTGTAAAGTACTTGGAGAAACATAGAGGCATTTAACAATTACTACGACCCAATATTATGTCTTCTGAGCAACTGCAAAAACTTTTTGTGTTCTTTTCTGAGGTGGTACCTTGAGATTCTTCACCCTTTCTCCTAAAGGTGGTAGTCCTTCCAGCACATGCCGAGCAATGTAATCAAATGAACGGGCGTGCTTGAAAAAAGAATGTCTCAGAAGCTTCTCTGCACTCGGTCGCTTTGATGGGTCCTTCACTAGACACATTGCTATCATTTCTTTGAAAGACTGCAGATGAAAAGAGCAAAGAAGGTGAGTTAGACACAACCTCACAAGGAAACTAGTACATCTCAGTCCTATGATGAAAAAAAGATCATATTGAAATGTTCATGTGCAGGGCAACTGTGTGAACTTCCAGCAGATAAAAGTAGCAGTGAAGATGGCAGAATTCTCCATTCTTAGGAAACACCCAACACCCACACTGCTCCCAAGATTGGAGCTTGTTACAAGATGTGAAAAAACCTTGGAGAATTTTTTGTCTTGCTCAAGATCCAGCCCAGGAGGTGCATTTTGCAGTGTCATCAGTAACACCTGTTGCACCAGTACAATAGTGTTCATCATCATCAGTTATGGCTGCAGCAGGCATTTGACCATCCAAGGAAAGGAAATTGCATAAGAAGCATATCAGGAATTGGCTTTGCTCAAAGCATCAGACCAAAAGACAGACAAATCCACCAAGAAGGGGGAAAAAAATCCGGAAGAAAAATGCAGGGAAATCCAGGACATCATCAGACGTGAGTTGGAATCATGGGAAATTTTGCACCTTCATGGGAGGATATTTCGAGAAGGGTGCATGGCCATGAGCAAGCTCCAATGCAGTTATCCCAAATGACCAGATATCAGCTCTGCAAAGGCCAAGCAGATCAATCCACAAAGTGCAAAAGAGAGAGAGAGAGAGCAAGAGACACAACATCAACACGAATCACCAATAGCTTTGAACTTAGAGCAGCTTCAGTGCATCATCCTACACTGAAGTGAGATGAGCAAGCATCTTCCAATACAAACAAAAGGAAAAAGAAAGCTCATTGCCAAAGACGTTTGGTGGAACCAAAGTGTATATGGATGGACCACAAGAAGAATGAATGACAGGAGAAGAGGAAGGAAGGTGATGCCAGATCTGAATCAGACAAAAGACCCAAATGAAAGAGACCATGAAAACTTACTTGAAATCATAACCATGAAGCTGTTCCATCACCTCGGGTGCCATCCTGGACATCACAAAGATGCATCAAAATCCATGTTGCTATTAGTATCATTCTAGCAGATGTCAAAAGTTCCAACAAAGCCTCTGGTACCAAAGAGCAAATGGCAGGGTGGTAACAGAAGATCACCAGCAAGGAGTTCCCACAAATGTATTCCTTGACCGCTGCCGATCGCCCGTGTCAAACATGCATGCTGAGACTCCGAAGTCTCCAAGCTTCACTGCTCCATTCCCATCAACTAGAATATTTCCAGCCTGCAGATCACCATGAACAGGAGGAACCATCACCAGATCTTAGAGCAAACAAATGCCAAAACATCATAATAGTTTTGTCAGAGCACATGGTAGCATCTCATGTGCTCCCAAAGACATCCAAACACAGGAGATCCTTTACAATGCATTAATGATTTACATTGTAATGATCTCATTATTGCATTGTACGGAAACTCCTCATTGCATTGTCAAGAAGCTCCTCCTTCATATAATCTGGAGCAGATTAATTAAATTTACCTTCACATCCCGATGAATGTCACCGTGGCGATGAAGGTAGTCCAGTGCCTTCAAGGTCTCCTTTAGCACGGTTGCAATCACGGGCTCATTAAAGCCATTGGGATATGCAGACTTCATGATGTGTAGACATGACCCACCAGACATGTACGGCATCACCACCCACAGACTTTGGTCCACCACAAAGGAGCAGTGTGCTTTCACCACATTCGGATGGCTGATTAAACTCATTGTTTTTGCCTCTCGACAAATATCATCCTGTGCAAAAAACACACCAAAAGAAAAATTGTACTCCTTTCAACAATCAATCCTGTGCCTAACTCCCAAGGATTCTCCTCTAGAGTTCTACGACCTTCTTTCCACTAAGTTGGTCATGTACCCATTGCTCCTCCCTCTAGCCTTTCTGTACACGATTGCATGCCAGCAATAATTGTTCTTCATCACAGTAAACTAGATACCAGAACATCAGAAACAATCAAGAATATTTCAGAAATGGTAATGGTTTTTTACAACAAGAATCTCAAACCATTGAACATTTTGCACCTTCTTCTTCTTCTTCGCCCGTGATCTGTGAACCCTAATAAAAGATTCCTGGCTTTGGTTTTTACTATTCTTTCCATGCCAACACACCCATTACACGATTCATAAATCCTGACCTAACTTCAGAGGAAAGAAGAGAACTTCTGAGACAGGAAGAACACACCCATTGCAGGATACATAAATCCTGACCTAACTTCACAGAGAAGAAGAGAACTTCTGAGATAGGAAGAAAGGAGAGTTGGGAGAAAACTGGTGAATTGTGAATAGCATTCTGTAGTGAAGTTCCAAGGAGAGTTGGGAGAAAACTGGTGAATTGAGAATTGCATTCTTTGGTGAAGTTCTAAGGAGAGTTGGGAGAAAACTAGTGAATTGTGAATCGCATTTTTTGTTGTTAAGATCTCATTCTTGGATTTCAGGATATTGCAAAATGGGTGAGTGAGATTTTTTGTATGTGACTTTTGTATCAGCAGCAAATGGGTAGCAATTTTTTTCACATCAACAGATCTCTGTAATCTTCTTCTGACCTCAATGTGCTCCAGAAAACACACCAGAAATTGTAGCAGCAGAAGAAGAAGGAGAGAGAGAGATATGGGCTTACCACATACACAAAAGAGCAAGTTTTTTGGCAAGCTTTTTATTAGGTTAAACACAATTATTTTTCTGGACTCTTGCACTTTTCTTTTTTCTTTTGCTAAGATTTGCACAACAAGAACAACAAAAAGAAAGGAAACTTACTTACCAGATTGCTGTTGCATCTCTCGAGGTCCAAGCTCTTGATGGCCACTACTTCATTGAGAGGCTCAAACACAGCACGGTATACAATAGCACTCACTCCTTGTCCCACTTCCTCAAGAAGCTTGTAATCCCCAGGTACCAAAGAGAACATTTTCTTCTCAGGTTGCACCACCTCCATCATGACTCCACAAAAACCTCACCAAACCAAAAAAAAAACACTCCCAACAGAAGAAAGCTCTTAAGTCCCTTGTACCCACTTACCACTAACTCAAAATCCTTGGCAAAGAAGTCCAAATGAGAAGAACCTCATCTCTCATCATCATCATGTCCACCATCTCCCATCCAAAACCTTCACCATCTCATCACCCATCTCTTCCTCCCACATACTCAACACAACCACAACAACAACTACAACCCACTACAACCGCTTCTGAAAATCTGCCACCCCAAAATCTCATCGCCAGTAAATTCTAACAAAAATCTGGGGATCAATCTGTGGATCTATCGATCAAAGCTTTCGATACTGTGTTTTTTGTCTTTTGGTTTTGTTTTTGCGCCCCAGGCCGAAGAGTTCGGAAAAGCTGTTTTTTCGCTCGCATTGCCAGATCTCCTTCTTCCGCAAATCCATCGCCAGATTGCGGTGCATTCCAATCATAACTACCAAATCTATCGACGACCCATTACGGCAAATGATGTGTTTCAGTAAAGGAGCAACAATTTCAATGCCGACAATCGCAAATCTGGTCTTCCAAAATTGTTGTCGTCGCTGGTGTGCTTTTACTCTTCTCTTCCCATCATGACAATAATATTCCCATTAGGTCTACAATTTCTGCAGTCAACAACCCTATTTTTTTTTTCCTTTTTTTTTTGCTTCTGTTTTTTTTTTCAAGGCTGTCTATTTAGACAAAGGATTATAATATTAGTATAGAAAATTATATTTGAAAATACACAAAAATTTAGAGGGACAGACAAGGGTTTAAAATATTAGAGCATCTCCGTCAATGTTCAGTTTTGCGACCCTGTTGCAAAAATATTTTTCACATCCAAGTTTTAGTTATTAGCTTTTTTCCAACTCCACCCATAAAACTATAACTGGAACTGCAAGTAGGTGGGACAGACAAGGGTTTAAAATATTAGAGCATCTCCGTCAATGTTCAGTTTTGCGACCCTGTTGCAAAAATATTTTTCACGTCCAAGTTTTTAGTTATTAGCTTTTTTCCAACTCCACCCATAAAACTGTAAGCGGAACTGCAAGTAGGTGGGACAGACAAGGGTTTAAATATTAGAGCATCTCTATCAATGCTCAGTTTTGTGACCCTGTTGCAAAAATATTTCTCACATCGAAGCTTTTAGTTATTAACTTTTTTTCGAACTCCATCCATAAAACTGACACTGGAACTGCAAGCAGGTTGGAGACTACTCAATAGCAACCCACTTGGAGCAATCAAACCATCTACCCAATCAGAAACAAGGAGCAATCAACAAATACGATTTGACTGTGTTGATTAGACTGTTGTTCCAGGGCTCTGAAAGCTGTGCATGTCTGCTTCAGGGTCCCAGCAGCCGTCCAGTGGATTCACTGGGTTGGACTGAGGAACTTCATCCAAGCTTTGCCAGGGTCACATACTGAACACTGGTGGAGATGCTCTATGTACAGAAAATATACATACTAGTATAGAGGGTTAGAGGATTTAGAGAGTAAATCCATCAATGACCTGCACAGTATTTTTTGCATGAAAAATAATTATTTTTCATATGCTATTTTAGTTTGGGTCAATAAATATATCATGTCATATAAAGGCTTTTAAATTCTTTTGTTGCACATGCTCTAATAACATGACAACTCTTGACTAGTGATTTTGGTCTAGGTGGTTGAATTTTAAGTAATTTCTTATTTGAGTCCTTTTTCATCAAGCAATTATCCTCGTGTTTCATTTTTATAGAGTGAGAATTTAAAAACAATTGTACACCATGTTGGACGTGATAAACATTGCTACAAGCCCAAATAGAGCATATGGGTGAAACTCTTATAAGTATTATAAAAAATGCACATAAATATAAAAGATCGCATAAAGTTTATAATATTATTGCAGTGCAAGGGCAGATTCAGCACATGTCTATTGAATAATCAACTAATTTTCAAATAACTCAAAAGATTCTTCAATTTCCTTCACAAAAAAAAATCGTTCTTTCAAAAAACTTCTTCTTTTTTTGCAAAAATCTCACCATTTCCAAAAAAAAATACAATGTGTGCCAAAACCATCAAGGTTCTACAATAGTGTAAAAAATATACACAAGCACAAAGTGTTATAAAAATAGGAGGTATAGAAAATGCACACAAGTATAAAGTGTAAAGGGTCTTATAAGGGTTATAATATTAGTGATGAAAGTACACACACGTATGGAGAGTCTTTGTGCCTTTTTTCCTTCTTTCCCTTTGAGTTGCCCTCCCTTTCTTATGCTTTCATCATAAGAATTTGGAGCATTCAACAAGCACACAACATGTATAGTGTGTATTTGATTCTACTATTGTATCATATGTCATCCTCTCATATCATGATGATAAGAAGGAAGATCCCACCTTAGAACTTTTCAAATTTGAGGGACCTTTCAAAAGTGAAAGATCCTTCTTCCTTTTTGGGAGTGGGAGATCTTGGACCTTTATGAAGTCCTTGAGTTTGCTTGATTTGAGATTTGAAAAAGAAAAGGCAAGTCATTAAAGTTTGGATTTCCAAACAAATTCAATAAGGGCCAAAGTTTTTTTGGTGACAAAATTTTGTAACTGCTAATCCCTATTTGTGTAATTTTTCCCCATTTAGAAGCTTAGTCGCACATGTCTTGGAATAAATTGTCAAAAAGTAACTCAATTTGTTGCCAAGGTCAAGATATAGACCGTGTTCATGCCAATGCTCTATGGGTCTCCCACTCAAAGGTTTTTGCAAGAGTAGACCAAGAATTTATTTATTTATAGTTGAATGCCACATATTAAAATAATAATAAAATAAGCTTATAATATGGCAAGGCCTAATTCTTTCAAACTTGTAACATGGAAAACATTGACCGTAGCCACAATCGTCTAAAACCCACCATTTCTGTACGAGAAAATGAGCAAAGAAATGTTATTAATCATGATAATAGTGTAATGACAAGTAGAGGGACTCAAAAATTAATTTCTATACATATTGTGGCACTTTGTAAGCAAGTTGCCTCAACACTTAGATTTTGTCATTAAAACCATAGTGATTTTGAGAGGAGGCCGAATATATAATGTTAAGTGTCTACTAATATTAAACAAGTTACACAAACAACTTTACTACCTATTGAAAATCACCATTATTTTATCCCCTTTGCCTTCAAACAAAACATCCACAAATTCTTGGTTCCTAGGTGACAACCCCATTGGACCTTACTTATTTCTCAAAATGTTCAATATGATAGGCACTACCAAATATGGTAGGGTACTCCAAAACCCCACATCCATCTCATTGTTTTTGGGTTTAAAGAAAAAGCCAATGTTCTATGTCAAATTGCAAGTGTATTTGTAGTATAACTAGTTACAACTTAGGCACCCCCAAATAAATAGCCTTTTCACCCAAAAGGGATTGCATAAAGTTTACAAAAGAAAGAAGGAAGTAGCCTTTTACTTAGCTATTCATTCTTGACTTGCCTTCTTGTTCTTTTGTCCCTATGCAAATATGCTCCTTTACATTATCAAACAAAAGAAGATACCCACAAACCCTACAACTTAGGGTTTTTCTTAGGGTTTGTCTATTGCTTGAGTTGATCTAGTACATAAGGGGAGGTGAGAAAGGAGGAACCCACTCTTTTGGTTCATCATCTTCTGACATGTGAGTTTTTGTCCCCCAATGCCCATGAGCTTTTCATGCTTGGGATTGCTTTGAAATTGATGACATTTTGTTGCAACACCATGAATAGGGTATGAAATTACAAAGGAGATATCTTCAATCCAGTGCTTTTGTCTAGGAGTGTTTTTTTTTTTTTTTGTCTTTAGCCAAAGTGGAAACCATCCATTGGAAGATGAAGAAAAAGTGAGGATCACACCCCTAGAAAGATTTTGCCAAATCTGGCTATCAACCAAATATGAAGAATAAATTCATAACAACCTTGTGGGTAGGGCTGTTTTTGTGAAATGCCCCTTTGTATTGGGTCAATCCAAAGGGCATCTATGGGGGTATTGATGTGTGCCTCTATAATTATGCTCGGTAATGCCAGGGCATTACCCTACACATAAAGTACTTGGAGAAATTTCCTATTTAAGTTTTTTAGTAGAGAGGTAAGGTCCACATACCCCGTTCTTCTATATACCATTTTGGGATAAAAATGAGGTTTTTAAAAAATAAACTAAGAATAAGGAAAATGTCCACATTTTCAAATTAATTTGTTAAAAAAGTCAAATCCAATGTCAAAATGCAAGAATTGAAGTGTTTGATTTAACTTTGATTACCATAAACAATGCTTACAAGCAAAGACTTAGCCTACTAGAAGACAACCATGGTATGGTCAAGGGTTGGTTGGTTGGTGATGGAGTTGAAAAGTGGTTTGGAATTCATCTTTGGGTGTTCTAATAGTTTTTTGAATCCATCTAATTTCTTTAAATAACCTTTAAATTATGGGCCTCCAAAGTAATGAACTTTTCACTTGAACTATATCCACACCACACACCTATCACTCCTAACATGTGCACTTATCATTCCTAACATGTGCTCTTTAATCACATGTTAACATTTTTCAAATTAATCTCAAATTTTATGGTTGCCCAAATTTCTCACCTTCTTGCTTATGTACTTGAGCCAAAGGGGAAGGGAGACACTTTGTCTTCACATAGAAACCTATATTTTGAGGTAGCTTCCAAAGTTTCAATTATTTTTGTTTTTCTTGTGATGAGTCAATCAAGTGAGCTAATTGCAAAAACTTTTATTTTTAAAAAAAACAAAAACTTGGGAAACACGCATTTGATTAATAGAACTAACAAAGATTAGGGTTTAGGTCATACTTACTTTTTTTTAACCTAGATGCCAAAATATATCCAACTTTGGGTATGGATATTTTTCACATATATTCAAGGTTATGATTAGGGTATCAACTTATATATATTCATTAGGGTATGTTGATTTGTGTGAAATACATTTGAGTAAATAATATACCATATCCCTAGCCAATTTGTATATTTATGTAAAAGGTAAACCTACACTAGACTGATTTAAACTAGTGTTGGCATCTTATTGACTTTTCACCCAGTTATCAACCCGGTTAATAATAACCTACGTGAATGACCTAATTATCATCCAAGTAGGTTATCAATCTTTTAACATTAGTACCCAAAAAAATTAAACATAAAAAATTAATACTTTTAATTTTAGTTTATAAAAAACCCTTATAGTTGGATAATAACCAATAGGATAATAGGTGGGTTATCAATTGATTATTTGATAACCTACCCTTATGCATAATCAATAGATAATCTCAAAGCTTAGATGTGCATGCAAATGTGTGCTCCAGTAGACTTCAAACTATAGTCAACCATTTAAAATGATGTGGGGTTAGGTGTTGGGTAAACCAAATACAAAAACACAAACTTTTCCTTAAGATTTGAGAAAATGCAAAGTTTCACCTTGTGGGTAGATCTCACCTTAGGGTTAGATTATGTATTATACGCCATGAACAATAATGAAACGAGCTTTGGACCAGTTGAAAAGTTGGAGTTCTCGAAACCATCTATGTTTTTTTGTAAACTAAAATTGTTAAAGATTTTCATAATTCATCACAATTTCTTAGATTTGCAACCTTAGATTGCCTTTGATTCCTATAAACTGAGTTGCAATCTACCTAATATTTAGATGCGAGGTTAACGATGGTGTTGTCAATCTAGAAGAGATTGAAAATTGGAGCTTTGGATTAAGGCAACACATGTGGAAGAAATTTGTAATGTCAAGTCATCTATGTATTAGGGAAGGACCAGACTGACTTTGTGAAGGATGGATGTTAAGTGACGAGGAAACAGTTTTTTTGTTCCATTCCAGTTCCCTAACTAACCATGGTGGTTAGCACATTTGTTTAATTTTTGTCACCTAAGTACTAATTGCCCACTAACTACTACATGTCTAACCCCAGTTGGAAAATATTATTGTCATTATTATTATTATTATTATTTTAAAAATTGAAAAATTGGAACCTAAATAAAATGAGTGTTGGGGCCGGTTTTGGGTTTGGTTTAAGCTAGGGGCTAGTTCTCCATTTCAGATTTGAGTTCCATTTCGAGTGGCAAAACTTGTTTTTGAAAATTTTTAACTTATAGTCTAGGTACTCAATAATTAACTTTAGAACCAACCCAAATCAAAACCAAACAACACTAGTATAAACTAGTATTAGCCAATGTATATGGTTTTAAACATACCCTTCACGTAAGTGCAAATAACAAATTTATTTACATTCCATGTAAGTCTAAATCTATATAAATCCATTTTAAGCCATTTAAAACCATGTAAGTATCAATGATTTACACTTAACCCACTATGTAAATATGTGTAAGTCATGATGACCAATCTCTCAATGACTTTATAAAAAATCAAAATCAATGAACCAACTTGTAACAACCTACCTATTTTTGTTTTTATTTTTATTTTTTAGTATCATACCTACTAGGTATTGCAAAATAAATAAATAAATATGTCAATTCTTTACATTGGGTTACACCCTCAAAATGGGTCATTCCCGAAATATATGTCCCCTTGACTCCACCTCAAGCAATCACTTATTTCAAGAACACCCCAGTCCTCAAATGTTAACATACTTTTTTTTCCCACAATCAATTGTTGGTAGTGGAAGCATTAAAAATGCAAATGGGTAGGATTTTTTTTTAAAGCCAAGAGGAGGCAAGAAGAAGAGAATATGGGGCAAAAAAAATTTAATATGGTGGGTGAAGCATGTACAAGTTGATATTAAGTAATGAGGTGAGAAGGTTGGGGGATGAAGTTCTTTTTTCTCTTCCAAAGTCTAGTCAAATACATTTATGTAAATGTAAAAAAAATTTACTTAAAAGACCTTGATTTAGTCTAGGGATGGGATATTGATAATGTTTAGTCACAACCCAAATGTTATTTGGGGTTTTTACCTTAGTACTAGTGTAGGTGCTCATTAACCCAAGGCATGTGGTAAGCACCTATTCTTCAACCTATCTACCTCCATATAAGACTTACCTCTTACAAAATGGGTCATCAATGTGAAATCAGATGCAATATTAGTCGAAGTTCATCATGTTGGTGGTTGTTGGTGTACTCTACCATAATGGAAGGCTTGCTCCTAAGGCCTTCCTTCATTTGAGGGACATGGTGGTCTAGCACCCAAGGTCAAGGTCTAAGAAATAAGGTAAACCCATGAAACCAAGCATTCCCAATATAAAGTGTGAAAAACTCTTTACTTGAATGGCCAAAGGTTTGCATGCAAGTAGTGGAAGGTTTATTTTATTCCTAAATGCATCCTTTGTGTGGGGGAGCATTGTTTTTTGTATTAGCAAGTTTTTTGCCAATTTTCTACTCATGTAGGGGCTGCTACCTTTAAGCTTGAATTTTAATAATGATATTACAAATTCTAGTTTACTATAATTATTCACTCCACAACACTTTCATTTTGTCACACACAACCCATAAAAATAAAAACAACATTTAGGAACCACATTGCATACACTTTACATTGTTTAGAAACATGTCCCTTGGCAATAGTAATATCTTCTCATATAATTAAAAAATAAGAGTTTTTACTATTACCCAAAGGCTAGTGGTAGGCATTATTTTTTGTTGAACAATAGAAGGAACAAGGTTCAAGTTATTATTGTAACCCATTGTAGCACACTATTGAGTGTTCAATGCTTGCAAGCAATAAGTTTGTAGCTTGAATTGTTAACTATGTAAAATTTATATCATAGGTAGTTTTGTTATGTTGTTGCTTGTATTGTGTGCAAGTTGAAGGCTAGAAATTGGTTGAATTTAGGATATTACAATTCACAAACTTGTCGTCAAATCTAGATTCCAATCCATCATGATTTGGTACCCACAACTTACAAGCATGCATTGATGGTTGACCACGACTAAATCTTCCAAGATTTTCAACAATTATTTCGAATATCCATTAAATCTCTAAAGTTTGACCTCAATATTCATATCATAATCAATTTTATTTGAACCTCGTGGCAATGCAACTTGATTTGAAATTGAATCATGAATTTAGTAGGACCTCTAACCATTGACCACATATAATATAGATTATATGTAAGTAAGAACTTACAACTTGAGGTTTACTACTTGAGCCTTGAACATTAAGCATGTAGGAATAGCACAACTCCACTTAAGGTAAGCATGTTGCTTCTTTTTTCTTCATTTTTTCATTGTGCTACTACTTGTTTGCAATTTGCATTTACAATTAACGTCTTTCAGATTTATAGTGAATGTGTTTACAATGACTTTGAACTTGTGAATGTGTTGCAAACTTACAATCAATATGTTTCAATTTAAATGTGATACTTTTCAAACCCAAGTTTGGTTTTAAATGTATATAAAATATAAGTTTGGCCGTAACTATGATTGCAATTTTTATCTAGTTTTATGGGTTATTGTTCCACAAAAATTAACGTTTTAAATTCATGATAAATATATTGTGTTATGATGAACTTAATTCATTTTACTAGTTTTTAACAAACAACTCCAATAATTTACAATGTCAAATAAGATTTACCATATGGATCATGTTTGATACACACAAATACCCCTTGTAGTTTTTATTGAAAGATTAAGCTTCATGATACATTAATTAGCCCACACACTAGTCATCTCATTAATAATTTTTTTTATGGTTTTTTTGTTTGAATGGAGAATCATTTGAAAAGACACCATAATTTTTATTGTTTCCAAGCCACACCAATTCTTAGTCATAGTTTCAATGAAGTTGAAAGCCTCAATAATTGCAGGAAATTGTATAAACCCAATGTTTTTCAAGTTTTGCAAAGATCCAATGGTGGATTTCAAAAATATAGCAATTTAAACAAAAGAGTGTCAAATTTTGACCTCTATTTTCCATTATAACATTTATTAAAAACCATCCAAGCATTGGAATGCTTGTGCTTGTTGGGAAATTGTTGAAAATTTTTCATCATTTTGTGTTGATTTCCATTAAGGAAGAAAAATTTTCTTCACTTTTTCTTTCAAATTTTGCAGAGGAAGTAATGACAATCAACAATCAAAGTTGGATTTCCATCCATTGCTATGGGGTGGTAGGTTTTAAACTTTTGTTTATTTTGTTCACATTTAAACATTTGGTTGAAAGTGATACTACTACCACAAACATTGAAGTTGCTATTTGTTTTGTTCTATTAGTATATGGTGGTTTGTCTCAAGGTTGGATTGTTGAATGTTTTGTTTGTTTAGGAGTTGATGGTGCCTCCACATTTTAAGGGGTTAGATTTAAAATTATTATCCTAATGGAGACTGAACAAGCACCCTACTTCATCAAGATCCATTATATGGCACCTAGAATGAACCTTGTAGTGTAGAGTTTATTTTCCATGTTAATGGTTTCCAAATTGGAATATCTCCTTCAATTGTTTTATGGGTATTTCTCTAATCCCCCCAAACACCATCTTGAATTCCAAAAACTTGAGATTACAAAAACAAAAGGTCTAAAAGTTGATGCGAAGGTGGATGAACATGTTGGCATCTTTGAAGTAGGTTGAGAAAAAATACAAGATGTTAATTGCTAAGATGGCAATTGATTTTAGCTCCATGGAAGGAGCATGAGGCCAATTTGTTAAATTTGTGTGATGTTGATATGATCTTGGTCTTGTCTTATGTTTTGCCCATGTTAAAATTTGTTAATCCCTTGATGAAGTTTGTGTAGGGTATAATTATACTTGTATGTGATTACATTACAATGGTCAAAATTTGCCAAATAGACTTATTCAAGATGTATGGTGATTCAAAAACATCCTTCTAGGTTGTAAACTTTCTAAGATTGATTAATGTTGTTATAAACAGATCTTGTAAGATTGCGTGTGATTGGGCAATTAATTTAAATGATGGCACAAATCACTTGGTTTTTTGGATAAATGGATAACCCAAATGGTTCATTATGTTGATCCTTTAGGTGGTTTCCATTCTCTAATTCTTTATGATAACTTTGAAACAACTATCACAATTGGGAAAGCCCAATGCATTATTACATCTAACTTGTTAACCATTGAGTTGAAGTGTAGGTTTTTGGATTATGAATTGATGAATGTTCTTGGAGTCATTTACTGCCTACAACCAAATTGTGAGTCCATTTTTACAACTCATTTAAACATGATCAAATGGCATTATTGTACATACAATAAACTTGGTACATTTAGCTCATGGCTTTTAAAGCCATTTGAGGGGATATTTTGGATTTGTAAACATCCCTTTTCAAGCTAACCATGAATAATCAAGCTCCTAGGGCCATGGAAGGGCCTAGAGATAAAAATCTTGTCATTAAATTATGGCATCAATTTGCCATAAACAATTTGTTGGTTGTCTATCTCTTTGAGTTCATAAAATTCAAATGGCCATTGTCCAAGTCATTGGCAACATAAAAATGGGAAAAAAAAATTCACATTGACCTTTATGAAGTCCAAGCTTTGAAATTGATTGGTTGGACATCTAGGCATTGCTATACACATGTTTGTTCAAGATTTTTTCATTAAGGACACTTTCCCTTTCCAAGTTGCTATTGCAAATTGGAATGATGGAGACAAGGTCATTATAGGAATGAATGCATGATTGTTTTTTTCTCATAATATCACATGTTTTGAAATTTGATACAATTTGTGTTATGATATTAAAATTGGCAATTGCTATAGGCACCTTGTGTTGCAATGGAGTGGGGTTCAAATGTCTTGCAAGGTCTTTTAAATTAGCAATTACATTTCAATTTTCGATCTTACTTGTAAACATGTTGCATGTTGCCTAAGTGCATAACAAATTTATACATTAGAAGCTTCAAAATTAAGCACCTTTGCAATCTTGAAGCTTGTTTTTTCCCACTAAGATGTGTAAGTGGGAGCCACAAGGTGCACTTGCCAATTCAAAAGCCTTTGCCAAATTGTCGCTTCTCTACTTGCAATTTAACCACATGCATCACACTATCTCATTTGGGCAAGTCATCATATGGACATTGCCTTCAGATGCCCTTGTCACTCATGCTACAAATTTAGAACATAATTAAAAAAACCTGGTGTGTAGATAGTTGCAAATATAAAGAGAAAAACCTTGGAATATTAGGGTAATTCATGTAAGATTGGAAATGTTCGCAAGAAATTGGGATGTATTGTGAGGAATCCCCCATTGGTAACATTGGTTCAGTGCATAATTAAGGTAGCCTACCCCAGACTACATGAGTAGCAAAATATCAAGATTAAGAAGAAATTCATCCCCAGTGGTGTTATACCTGGTTTCCTTGTTAATAAAATGATACCCAAAATTCTAAACATTTCATTGTAATTTCAGGTCTTATGAATTTGTATGAGCAAAACCAAGCCAACCCTTCCCTTTTCTAACTTGCTTTCTTTCCCTTTCCCCCAGTTTTAGTTTCAATGAAACTGGGGCCCAGTTAGTCCCAGTTTGCGGTACTTTACCGATAGCTCTATTATCAATAAAACTCTTTTACAATAGAGTTGTCAATAAAATATCCCAAATTGGGGGTTAGTGGGCCCAGTTTCATTGAAACTGGGGACCAAACTCTTTTACAATAGAGTTGTCAATAAAATACCGCAAATTGGGGCTAGTGCACCCAGTTTCATTGAAACTGGGGATCAAATGAGAAGTGAGGATGAAAACAGCCTACAAGAGAAAGATGGACCCAATGAGTTGGTAGCATAATTTGGTGCTGGGGGAGTTTCACTCCCAGTTTTGGATTTGCATTACCTGCTTCTTCACTATTTCTCATATACTCCATTAAGTGGAGCCTTGTCAGAATAACATGCTCTCAATCTTCTGGACTGATACCCAGTTTCATGAAACAGTACCCAATTTTGCCCACTTTACAATTACACTTGAATTGAGGATGAAACAAGGATTAGAAGGTCAAACTAGGGCCCAATGACACCCTGACTTTACTGATAACTCTATCAATCTGGTGTGTACTGTGACAATTCTAAGTAGTGTGGTGTGGTTGTTTGAATTTTCAAGGAATTGTGGATGAACTCTGGTTTTCTTTCTAAATATTTTGGACAGAATCAAACAACCATTTGTCCTGGTTATTTCAAGACCCTTAAAAAACCTGCAACTTTCATGAAAGAACCGATAAAGAACCAGCAGTTTTCTGGCCAGCAATTTGATCCTTTTAATTTTTATTGGAGAACCAAGGTTATATACGAGAATCAGATCTTTGATTTTTTGAGACCCAAAGTTATGAATCTTAAGAATCGCCCTGATAACAGGGTCAGGTCCTGTTTCTGCCCAACACTCCTTAATCTACTAAGAGCATCTCCAGCGGTGCTCAGTAAGTGACTCTGTGAAAATATTTTTTACATCCAAGTTTAGTTATGTACGCTTTTGCAACCCCATCAATACAACTGAAACTGGAAAATCAGCAAATAGGTGGGGAACTACTAATAACAAACCACCTCGACCAATCATTATGATGGGCCAATCAGAAACACTGAGCCGCAGTTAGATCATATTTATTATACTCTTGGCTGCAGCTGAACAGCGCTGCTGAGCCTTTCACCAGCCACGGCACAATTTATGCTGAGCCACAACCATTTTCCTCAGTCAAACCGGCATATGTTCAATTTGCTTCATCCATTTTTACTGTGCAGGATCACATACCGAGCACCGCCACAGATGCTCTAAGAAGGCTTCTATATTGACAATTGTTTGGGATTCTTGTGTGGGGAATTAACTTCCCCAGGAATTTGCTAGTTATATTAAATCCATGATTTTCCCATCTTCATTTTTGGTCCCCCGGCTCTTAATTTCCAAGATGTTATAATCTTTGGAGTTGACGAGGGTAGCACCCCAGTGTGGGCCATTCCCCAAGTAGTGGGTCTAAGACTAGACGGTAGTCTAGTCTTGTGGGTGCACCTATGTATAGGGCAAGGAGCCGCTTTGAGGCTCTTCCTAGATTCTGGGCCCAGCCTGGGGGGCCTGTGCCAGCAGGCTGGGCCCCAGACTCCAGGAAGAGCCTCAAAGCTGTTCTTTTCAAATTTGAGGACATCACAAAAGTGGAAGATACCCTTCTTTCTTTTTTTTTGTTTTGGGATCATCCACTTCTGCAAAGTCCTTCTAATTTAAAGTGAAATTCTGCCAGGGGAGGTGCTTTCAAATACAAAGATCAAATTTTTAATTTTCTTTATGGAAAATGTAAGTGTCAATTTGTAGCCATAACATGCATTTGATGATTTTGGAGAGGCATTATGAAGGTGTTTAGTGTGCCCCGCAAGTACACAAGGAAATTTCTCAAAATGCTTTATGTGATATAGAACAATCAAATAGGACAAACAATGTGCCCGAACCTTGTCTCTCAACATGAGGAGAACATTGCAATGTTGAAATTGTACACATAACTGCTAGTTAGGGTTTGTGAGAGAAGCATGTGTTAAGTGCGCCAAAATCTCACTTGAAGCTCCTTGCAATTGACATGTTTTTTGCACGGGCCACATGCAAAAGGCATGTAACATTTGAGTCCTAGTTCACCAAGGCAACTCATAAATAACAATTCGAGGCATTAATTTGGACAACTCCATTGGTCAAAACTTTTTTCTTCACACTTACCCAGAAGCCTATTACAACATTTTAGTGTGATTATACTTTGATCAGAACTCTTCAAATTAGTTCAGGGCTCCCAATCTAATAATCTCACTGGTCACGTGCTAGGCGTTTCTTTTCACCCCTAGACACAAGGTTATTCCAGATACATTAGAGATATCCGTAAAATTAGGTGAAGACGGTCCCAGTAACGTGAGTTTGGTCATACACGATGCAAAAGAAACTTGCATAAAAGTACATTAGCGTTCAAGGGGGCGGGGTTAGGTTTAGGGCTTATGGTTTATGGTTTAAACCCTAAACCCATGCAAACCAAAGGATTTCCAGGATTCCAGATGCAAACCATTGAAGTACATTTTGAAATTGATATTATGGTTCAAACTAAACTAATTTGATTGCAATGTCCTACCAAGGCTACTAGAAGTTAAACTGCCATCAGGAGATTGACTTGCCTATAGAATATGACTTCAGTCAGCTCATTGAACTACTTGTAGTGTAGGAAAGTTTTTTCCACTAGATATGTGTGACTATATCAAGCAAAATCTGAGCTAACAATACAAGAATGCAGTGATTCAAAAGTATTATGTATGTATCTTTTGGTGCCAAGTTTGCTTTTCCTAGTCTAATTCATTGTCATTATGTTTAATGCCAAAGAAAATACATTTGACATACCCAAGTTTAAGAGGCATATATGTATTGAAAAGTCCAAGTCATTACATAACCTTGAGTTCCAATCACATGTCAAAACTCAATATCTCGTTAACTATCATGTACACATAAAATCCACAAACTTATAAACCGTCGAATTGTAGTACTGGTTTTGATGGCCTTTGTACGCTAGAGGTCATTGTGTATACATTTCAGGACCTAGGGCTTTTGACTACAAGGGAAGAAGATTTGGGCATCCAGGTTGAGCTTGTTATATAGTCTTTGCCAATGCAAAGTCAAACGAACAATCGACAATGCTAATATGGTCTAGAGATACTTCACATATAATATCAACAGATACACATAAAGCACTCCAAGGTTATTTTTCATTTTATTTGGAAGCACCTCCCGACATGGAAGATGATTTTGTCGACTAAAATAACCCTCAATGATCCAAATAAAAATCCTTCTGTACTTTGCACTTGGGAAGGCAGCTTGTTCCTGCAAGTTTCCCTTAATTTTTGAGCCTATGCCCTCAAGGCTATGACCCTCAAATTAGGTGACGCCCTTGGGAATAGGCCTTCCCCTATACTATCTGGCTAGACACATATGCCCAAGAGTTGCAGCATATGTAATCTCAAGATCCAAGCTATTACAGGGGGACTCAACTTGGTTGTGTGGTCCAAAGGTGGTGCTCAACCACTAGCTCAAGCTTTCACATTTCTTTGCAAGAAAACCGGATGCGGGTTGTTTGGGGTTGGTCTTATTCTCACCAGGAGCATACCCTTGAGTGACAGAACCTTGATTGAAATAACCAATTCAAAGTGCATAATGCTCAATTTTGCCATGTTTTTAAATTCAGATTGCACAATCCCCCCTACACAAAATTGGCACATTTGTGAAGGACCCAAAAACCTTATGTTGAAATTGGACAAACGAAACAGGGACAACCTTGAGAAACTTGTGCTTTCATAAGTGCTATGACACCCTTCACAGATTGCATCTACTCTACAATTTTGGCAGTAGGAAAATTGGTCAAGGGATGGTGAAACAAGCTGAATTTAGACTCAAAGGTAGAGACATTGACACAAAGACTAGCATAGTGTGCATGGGCACAATACTAATAATGAAGAATGGTTGCTTGTGTTTATAAATTTTTTTCTTGGGCCATCTCCATTATCCTCAACTGAAACAAGTGTCTCCTCATCCATGGCTTGGGCCCCTTATGGCAAGCTTAAAACCAACAACATGTAGATAGGAAATGATCACAAATCATTTGCTTACTCAGGAATTAGAGCCTTGATGGCAAACCCCCTCCAATTACAAAGGTTTTGCTTGTGACATAAGCGGACCAAAAATGCTAAAAATGCTACTTCTTCTGCCAAATCATCTGTTGCCCCTAACCTTTTCAACAATGTCTGTGACTCCTGCTCACATTACACAAACCACAACAGCCAGATTACAAAACAGAACCAATCACTATGCACACTTCTCAAGGTATCTTGTCCTCAGAACTATGACAGAGGCCAAGACATGTGAAATAACTCATAGTTCATTGTATTAAAAAGCATATAGCTCAACATCATTTCAGTTTAAAATTCCACCTCAATTCACATAATAAACACACCTTGAAATTTTGAGTTTCAAGGATCCATTTTGAGGACAGAACTCATCAGAGGTACTACATGCAAACATGGTTGCATGCACATATGAAATGCATGCACCAAATTCCAAACCACTCGTCAATATACCCATATACATTCACAAGTGCACGTACTGCAAAGTTTGTCTTGCACTTCTAAAACAAAGGGAATATCATTGAAAGGGACAAAAATATTGAGTGCCCAGTTCATAAGCTATAGACAAGAAAACAAAGCCAAGCATGCAACCAAAAGGAAAACTCATCCCCAAGGAGTGGGTTGGGCAGAGACTTTACCATTCCCAACTTATTAACCATGACGTCTGCAAGTTGGGTGGGAGCAAAGCTCATGGCAATTCCATGGACAATGCCATCTTTGCTACTAATGCCTGCCTGCCCACATTCATGAAAATGAAAACAAATCGGAATATAAGCCAAACTCATACGAGAAAACATCTTTTGAAAGATCATGTCATCAAAAGATTTCCAACTTGACATGCAAAATTTTCCAAAGCCTAAAGTTTTTCACCTCTGCATGTTTGGTGCATACATGTTGCCCATCTATCTTTGTGGTTGTAACTAGTTATAAGTTGGAAGGCCCTTAACTCAAACTCAAGCAATGGAGTCTGATCACTAGAAGAAAAACATGTATTTTCGACTACTCTTTGCGACTAAATTTTAGTCGCAAGAGACATTTTGCAACTAAAATCCTTTTAGTCGCCTAAGACAAGTCGCATGTGAAAACTAGTCGC
>Ga0116227_10005566_pt1 | contig 26403 bp, 26 predicted proteins | sample S1TSphgellanicum_FD_89693 | JGI IMG/M metagenome (GOLD analysis project Ga0116227, IMG submission 89693) | Host-associated microbial communities from peat moss isolated from Minnesota, USA - S1T2_Fb - Sphagnum magellanicum MG | ecosystem: Host-associated > Plants > Peat moss > Unclassified...
CCAAACTTTTTACCTCCTCTAAAAAACAAAAAAAAACCCCCCCCTTTTTCCCCCCCCCCCCCCCCCCCCCCCCCTTGTCCTAACTAGCCATCCCCCCCTCAAGTCCTACTGGGATAAGGTCATATGCCTTAACCTATTCCCTTGAACTTAAAGTTGACCCCAAAACTTTTTTAGCTTGCCTACCTAGGTGTTGAAGGTAGATTTCTATCAAGACCTTTTTTATCGAAAGTTTTTTTATCGGAACCGAATTTTTACTGAATGTTTACCAAAATCGATACTTTATCGAAAAGCTTTTCATGGAAACTGATTTTTATTTCTAGTTTAAGTTGTTATATTTAAGATCTTTTTTGGGGGGATTAGGCTAACTACTTGTTCCACCGTTTTTGACTTTTTCCTTTGAAGTACTTAAGTCTTTGTCCTTTTGTGGACAATATAAGAGAATACTTTTTGAAGTAAAATTATTTTTTCTTGCCATATTTTTTGTACATAAAATTTGATGTGTAGTTGTTTTCCTATGTATGTTTGGAGTATTCTAATTTTCTATATGTGAGTAATTTCTATTGTATGTTTGCTATAGGTTTATTTTTGTAGAAGGTTTATGAGGTTGCCCTACTGAGTTTGGATAGTCCCCTTTGTGTTAAAGCTTTTTGCTTACCTAAGGAGAGTAAGGAGATTTTTTCTTCTGCTCCTTTATTTTATTTCTTTCAAAACCCAAAAGTTCATTGGGTGGCCTTAACATTTGGTGACCATACCACAATATTGAATCCATAATTTCTAGTTCATTATTGTTCATATTTGAACAAATATTGGTTAGAGTTATTTGACTCTACCAAAATAGACCATAGATTAATTGTTGTTGTTGTTTGACAAATATAAATAAATAACAAAAAATAACCAATATATTACAACTTTTTTGTAATCACTTACAATATGCTAATAATTTTGACAAGAAGTATGAAGAAAATAATGAAATAGGTTTTATAAGAAAGTGTTAAAGTGGGCCATGGGAGTAACACTGAGTGATTGGAACAACCCAAGAATGACCAAAGGAGGCTATGACCTTTCATAGTGGGGAACAAAACGAATTGGAAAACATTACCAAAAATATTGAACAAGAAATTGTATGACCAATCGAAAATCATCCACCAAAATTATGACACATCAAGACCGAATAAAAAACTCCACAAGAACTAATGTGGGACCCTACCGAGAAAAAAACTTTTTGGTACCATGAGACCGTTGTGATAAGTCCAAAGAGCAAAATTGATCGACTCCAAAAGCAAATTGATGAATTACACCGATTTCCAGGGAAGGAGCCTTTTGATTAGGTGCGAAGCGTGAAGTCCTCAAGGATGAATATTTTGGATGATGAAGAGTTCCATTAGGAAATTCAAGTAACACCTATTTTAACATTCATGCTTCTCCTCATGTGTTTCTAGCTTGTACTTTTTGTCAAAGTTCAAATCATTAAATAGACATTTGTCTTTATCAGTCTAGTAAAGTCTTGCCTACACACACAATACTAACAAATCATAGATTGTATCCGGTATCTATACCTGCTCAAAATCCAATTCCAAATATTCAAAATCCGGTTTATGCTTTAACACTACCAAATGTAGCTTGTACAAAGTCAGTTATTCCACATGTTTTTGTTATGCTTATTGGAAATGTCATGGAGCAAAATCTAGTAGGTTTTCCAAATTCAATGTATCTTCATGTTGGAACTTATACACCATACTTTGGTTCTAGTCACAAGGGTGTAGGGGGTGTTCCCACAATGTGGCCTCTTATGTTTGACCCCTTAATTTAACCCCATGATATCACCAAAGCCAATTTCGAAAATTGTACAAGCTAAAATTGTATCAAATCGCGGGGAGCCTTTAGATGAAGACAAAGACTATTTCAAAAGAAAACACAACCCCAACATGCCACGAATCATTCCTATTGAAAAATCATACCAAGATTGGAGGGGAAGACCATCCCCAATTGGAAATGCTAGTAGATCGCCTATTAGTGGATGAATTGTACCTATCAACAATGGTGATGGTGGAGCTTTCGGCAAAGGTGGTAATGGGCCTCTAGGAGGTGGTGGAGTAGTGCGCCAGGAGGTGGCGGTAATGATCCTCCAAGAGGTGGCGGTAGTGAACACCCAATAGACCAAATTCTAAGATCATATACTATAGGACTAGTAGGACTATGGATAGGGCTTACTTGGTACCCTTCATGGTATCTTGTCCAACCCCCTATAACACCAAATCCCCCACCAAGTAAGAAATCTTTACCCTACCCCATTTACAATGTGGGAACGGATCCAAATGTTCCATTTAGGCCAATGGTGAAAAGACTGATGTCAATATTGTTAATCTATTTTGTTTCACACTTTGTGATGTTGTATTCAAATGGGGAGAAAATTTTATGAGTGCCCATCCCGTTTGTAGATTTGAAGAGCAAGAGGCTACATTTTGTAAGTGCTACCAAAAAGTACAAACGGACTAACAAGTGTACATGGCATTACGAATGATAAAGCAAGGTGGAGATGAGAAGGTGGAAATATACTATGAACGCATATTGAAACTAGCAAATTGCCTTTAGCATCAAGCAGACGACAATCTATTGACAAATTTTTTTCGAGCATGTTTACAACCATATTTTTGGATAGTTATAATGGGGATGAAGAAGGACACAACCAAGTAGGACAAGAATAACAAAGGAAGGAGAACACATGTGATTTGTGGTCGATGTAATAAATCAGGACATTCCAAGGAACGTTACTATTAAAATCCAAATAACCTGAACAACAAACTTAAGGACAAAAAGGAGGTAATAGTGAATGGAGTTTCAGTCCAACCTACTATTATAGGAACTAAGTTCAATAACAAAATGGATCACAGAAAAACAAACAAATCTAGTTCCATCATTTATCGCTGCTTCATTTCTAATTCCATTGAACATACAATTTATGATTGCCCTTATAAGGCCGTAGCTTAAGCCATGTTCAAGGAAAAGGCAATGGTAGCTACACCTAAGAAGGACAATGTTGTTGTCAACATGATTTTGGCAATAGCCACCCACAATCCGATACTCAAAATGTGGTATTCAAGGAGAAAAAACCTTTCAAGAACAAGGGTTTGGCTGATTGGCAAGAAAAGGAAAGGTTTCAATGTTTGTTTGAAGAAGCCATCAAGGACATACAACAAAAGGAACCACCTATACAAACTTTGGTTAAATTGAATCTCACTAAAATTTTTGGTTTAGATATTGAAAATCAATTTTTTGGGTCTACTGGATCTACTGGTATTATTAGTTCTATTGGATCTACTGGATCTATTGGTTATTCTAGAGATATTACTGTCTTCAATTTACTGAAATTACCAATCCAACCAAAAATTCTTCAATTTTAGAGGATATCACATCACTTAGCAACTATTAGAAAGTAACCCCTTACTTTGGGCTAGATTTTCAAGATTGCTCCATATTTGAGACAATATGTTGTTGCAAATTCAACCTTGGAAGAAAAACTGTCATTGCGCTAATACCTAATCTGGTTATCACCTTTGTGGTAATTTATCCTCACATGGTTGTGATAAAGGTTCAAGTAGCAAAAATATGGTTGAAGATGTCCTATTGGATGGAGGATCTAGCATGAATAGAAGAACTATGGAAACAATTAGGACTTCACAATCCTAACCCAACATTGTACACACCATGAATGGTGAATCAAACCATCACCAAACTAGTTGGATTTATCAAGGACCTCAAAATCCACATTTATGGGATTCCTTACATTACAACATTCACAATAATGGAAAATAATGTTTTGGATTCCAATTATTCCATGTTATTAGGTTGACCATGGTTGCGTAACGCATGTGTCATTCATGAATGGAGAAATAACCTAATCACAATTGAAGGCAATGGCACGATGTGAACAATTGTTGTCACCAAACATATGGATAACAATACTAGACGTCCCAAGGTTCTATTGTGCTACAAATTGATGGAAGGAATCACATATGAAAAATAAAAAATACTTTTAGTAATAGAACCATATTTATTTACGCTAAGGACTATCACATTACTGGAACCAAAAATTCTTAATGTTGCAATTATTGGTGTTGGTACAAAAGACCTTACATTCAACTTTCCACATTGTGAGGGAGAGATCTTGGTTGATACTACTCTTGCACTATCAAAGTCCAAGAGTTGGAGATTGCATGATGGACATTACCTAAGGATCACTAGGTACGACTGCTCAATTTGGAGACTACCAAAAATCCTCAAATGGTTAAGTTGAATGTGACATTGGCTGGACCAAATGCCACAAATACACCAACATTGTTCAAGAAGTATAAGGACATTTTTGCATGCAATTATATTGACTTGAAGGGAATTCCACCACAAATTGTTTAGCATCGCATCAAACTTGACACTGCTATCCCACTTTCTCATCAAACCAAGTATTGAATGAACCCAAATTATGCTATAGTAGTCAAACAAGATTTGGACAAGTTTTTAAATGTTGGTTTCATCACCCTAGCGGAAGAAGTTAGTTGGCTATCGCCAATTGTCTTTGTACCGAAAAAGAATGACAAGCTTCGAATCTACGTGGATTTTTGATGACTCAATGTTGCTACCAAAAACGATCCATATTCTTTACCCTTTACTGAAAAGGTATTGGATGAAGTGGTAGGGCATGAGGTCTATTCGTTTTTGGATGGATCTTTCGGTTACCACCAAATCATGATCGCCCTGAAAGATAGGTACAAAATTGCTTTCATCATCGATAAGGGAATTTTTGTTTGGGTGGTCATGCCATTTGGCCTCAAGAATGCTCCACCAACTTATCAACGGGTGGAGAATACAACTTTCAAGGAATATTTTGGAATGTTCATGAAATTATTCTTGGATTACTTTAATGTGTTCAACAATTTGGACAATCATTTATCAAAACTATGACTATCTTTTGATAAATGTAGAAAATTCAGTATAAGCTTAAACCCTGAAAAATGCATGTTTCTAGTGCATTTAAATGTTATCTTGGGATACATGGTATCAAAGGAGGCAAGCTACCAAATTTGAAGAAAATTTCGGCTATTCTTCACATGCCTACACCAAAAACACCTAAGGACGTTCAAGTTTTTAATGGCATGACACAATACTACATGTGTTTCATCAAGGACTTTGTTTTCATTATGGCTCCCATTACCAAGTTATTGCAGAAAATAAAAGCTTTCGAATGGACGATAGAGTACCAATAGGCTTGGGAAGAAATCAAGCATTGATACATGGATGCACCGATCTTGATTTCACCACATTAAGACATTGAGTTTCATGTTCACACAAATGTTTTTATTTTGGTAGTTGGGGCTATGTTGGCATAAATCCTTACTAAAAAATGCAACCAACCAATTTCCTATGCATCATGGTTGCTCAACAACATTGAACAAAATTATACCACAACTGAAAGGGAGGCACTAATGGTAGTGTATGCTTTCCATAAATTTCATCATTACTTGTTGGGCAACAAATTCATCTTCTATGTGGATCATATGGCATTATTATACTTGATCTAAAAACCCCAAGTTTTAGGAAGAATAACACGATGGTTACTTTTTTTTTTTAGAATATGATTTTCTAGTAATTTATAAACCATGGAAATCTCATTTTGTGGTGGATGCCTTATCTTGAATGCTTGATCCCATAGAAGAAAGTGGAGTACTGGATCAAATAGTGGACGTTTTGTTTTTCTTCTTACAACTGGTGTGGTTACAAGAAATTTCCAAATACTTCACTACCAAAAAATTTCCAGTTCAGTACAATTAAGAATAAAACAAAAAGCTAGCTTTGAAAACTTCACGTTTTTTTTTAATTCAGGGAAAATTATATCATCAAGGTCAAGACCAAGTTTTGAGGTGTTGCTTACAGGATTTGGAAATCCTCACAGTGCTATAGGAAATGCATGAGGGAGTTAATGGTGGACATTTCTCATTCGACATCATAGCTCGCATAATTTTGGACACAAAATATTAGTGGCCAACAATGCACAAAGATGTTCTCCAATATTGCCAAGCTTGTGACAATTGTTAATGAATAGGGAATCTAATATAAAGCAACATAGCAAAATTAATAACACCCTTACCAACATAACCATTCATGGAATGGGGATTGGATTTCGTAAGCCTAATCAAACCCACAAGCAGTTATACTAAAAACAAGTAAATTCTGGTAGCTATCAACTACGCCACCAAGTGGGTGGAAGTAAAGGCACTATGCACAAATATAGAAGCAGTGATGGTAAAATTCATTTGCAAATTCATTCTTACACAATTTGGTTGTTTGCTTACTTTGGTAAGTGATTAGGGAACCCACTTTATTAATGAGGTCATTGAGATTCTTACAAACCATTTTCTATTACGACATATGACTTCAACCACTTATTACTCGCAAGGTAATGGACAAGCAAAATCCACCAACAAAGTGATTGGTTCATTGTTTACTAAGTTTGTAAATGAGAATCGCACCAATTGGGATGAACATTTACACATGTTTTTGTAAGTTTACCACACAACATTCAAGGTAACCACTGGACACACTCTCTTTTAGTTGGTTTATGCTTTTTATCCTTTGATGCCAATAGAATACTTATTAACAACAAATAATTCACATTTCGATCGAAACTTCTTTCTTGCTCATATTTTGACTAATCGTATGGCAAATTGGAACATTTGGATGAAACTTGCCAAGCAGCTCCAAATAGGACTTATACAAGGTAATGGAACACAATGTTATGGGATGAACAAAATCACAAAATAAAAAATTCTCCATGGGGCACACAATTATTTGGTTTCCAAAAAGTAGAAAAGAACACATCGAAAAGTTTTAAAACGGTGGTTTGGCCCATATAAAATAAATATTATTTCCCTGACAATACTATACTATTTGTCAATATCAACAAATTTGAACCAAATCCCATTTTGGGGAACATGAACAAGCTCTAACTTTACCAATATTTGGGACATGCTCTTAAAGGACTAGAAGCTACCATTGAAGGGGGAGGAGAGCACAAGGAAGATTCAATAAAAGATTTTCAGAGGACTATTATCAAAAAATTAATTCAACCAAAAATCTCAATCAACCAAAAAAATTTGATTGTTAACATCGGAGAACTAATATATGGATCTAATAAACTGGAAAGGAATTTCGGTCCAACGGATTTTGGTAAAGACGAACCAAAAAATTGGAACTCCATTAAAAGAAATGGAAATTCCGATTGAACAATAAATTTTAACTTGGAATTAGCTAGGACCAATTCTGGTTTGGAATACCTAACAAAAGATTCTAGCCTAGAATCGATAGGGGTAGATTCTGAACTTTCAAGGTGGAATCCTCATGGGCTAATTTCGGTTCAAAATCCACACATCAAAATTCCATCCCAGAATCTATAGGGGTAGATTTTGGAATCAAAGTAATCATGATTGGTTGTGTTTTCATCCAAATCGACGAACCAACGTTGGAAGGTCAAAATGATTTGTACAACCGGCACCAAGTTTAAGCACCTGAACTTTTGTATAAAAGAAGGAACTGTTCACTTAGTTTTTCCTCTCTCTTTTCAATATTATTATGTTGCAAACAAAATTATTGATTCCTTATTGGTGAAGATGAGGGGAAGGATTAGCGAAGAGATGACAAAGAAGATGAAAAGGAGAAAGAGTTTAGAGTCCAAACTTGACGATAACTAGGCTACATTGGAATTTGACTGCGAGGACATAAAGATAAAGAAAATGGTTGTGACTTTTTTTGGTAGAGGAAAGATAATCTTTTAGGAAATGGAGAAATTTCAAAGGTGGACAATTGGTAGAGATTTAAAGTGGGTTCGGCATGTCAACATTTTCGGTTTGTTGGATGTCTAATTGAACTGGATACATCCATTAATGAAGGAATTTTTGTAGGCCGTTACTTAGTTCAATCCAAAAATTATAAAATTGGTTGTGCAAGGAGTTTTGATTTTTATAACCAAAAAGATGGTGGTAAAAATGTCCCAACTACCAAAAATAGGCTTCAACAAACTACTAGCCAAGCCCACCAAGGAGAAGGAAAAAGAAAAGGAGGCAACTATTTATCAAAAAATTGCACTGCCAAAAGCACTTGTTGATCGGGAAGGCTGGAAGGTTTCCCTTTTGAAGGGAATGTATGCAACCATATTACCGGCATTAATCTAGGTAATCTAGTTGAAGGGCAGCTGACTCACCTACGTGGTGAAAAAATTGATGAGCTTTGTGGTGTTGGCCGAACGAGGACTGAAGGTGAGTTGGTCTATTGTTGTTTTCAACAACCTCTATCGTAGATTACAATATCTTTCTTCACCAACAAAACCCGGCATAAGTATGGACAACACCGAATTTAAAACTACCTAAATAGTAAATATCTTATTATGAAATTGGTTTCTAATAGACCCGACTTTCATTCTATCGGAATTAGATGAGGACAAAGGAGTTGTTAGACCACTATCGAAAACTTTGGCTTCAAGAACTAGCAAAATTTCAAGAGCATGTTTTCAGTGCACACCCATTGGCGTTGATGAGGAGATGGAGAAAGTCAATGAAATCGGTGGGATGAGTACCCAATTGGAAACCTCAAAGCAACCAAAAATTTCACCAATGTTTTTATCGGCATTGCGGTCTTAAAATTTGTGTCAGCTTCGTCCTCATAATCTTATATTGTCCCCAAGGAAGTGCATTCTGGTTGAGTGGTCACCATAAGTGTCAAGTCTTAAAAAAAAAAGAACAACGCAAAGTTTGAATATGGATCAAATGGAAAAGGTTTCCAGTGCAAGACCTCAATTGACACAAGTTTTTCTTGCAAGACCCCAATCGGAATTATGTCCAATGCCTGTAGGTATGGTAAAAACCCTTGTAACCCTTTCTAACCAATTACACCAACAATTAAAGGGAGAAATAATTCTGGTAGGTGATATACCAAAAATGGATATTCCGTTAGACTATTTTTTCTAGTGGAAACCTTGCATAGTGTTCATGCAAGGTAGCCAAAAAATGCCACCTTCATAACACTTCATTTTCAATACGGGGTGGACTTTTTCCTCTGCCAATTGAAATTAAAAAGGTCCTAGCTCCTTCAGTTGTGTCTTCCCTAAAGAGTCTAGAGGACCACCTACTATAGTCAAGAAAGTTTGCCCAAATAGTGGGTAACATTTTGACAACTTTACGGTTGGCCATAATCGAAAAAGATTGCAAAGGAAGTGTTGCAGAAGAACTTGAAGGAGTTAGCGGGTTTGAAAGGTCAAATGTTGTAGTTGCAAAAGGCCAACTGATAAGACATTCAAACCATACAAAATCTACAAATGGAGTTGCAGAACTTGGAAGACACAAGGAAGAGGGTCTTCGAGTTGGAAACCAAAAACTCCAACTACCAGAATGAGTTACCAAATCTCCACAAACACCTTACCAAAAATCAGTAAAACATTAGGCACCATTGATTTGGAATGAGCCAAGCTTAAGGAGGCTCTGGATTAGGAGTAGGCTTAATGGAAAGTAATGGAGCAGTTGGTGACCCTTATTGAAAAATTGTTCGTTTCGACCAAAAGGAAGGTCAAGTGGTTGGAGGAACAAAATGAAGCTCTTATCGAAACCATGCAAAAGCAACAAGTGGAGTTGTAGCAGTCAACCGAAAAAATCTAGTTGTTGTACCAAGACTTGGAGGAGGTCCAAAAGAATCCTGGTGTGGTTTAAGAGGAGTTAGTTATGCTAACAGAGGAAATGTGGGCACTAAGGTTGAAGGCAAAACGTGCAGACCTCTACCACTATCAAATGGAAAAGTTTGACAACTTGAAGATGGAACATGCATTTATGAAAGTCAAACTTCTAATCTATTAGAAGAGGAGCACAAGGAGCTAAGCCAAGCAATGGAAGTTGTACAAGGAACAAATAGGTGAAATCATCTAGGAGGCATTTGAGTCCTACCAAAAAGATGAAGAGTTGTACCAATTTTGTATTGAAACTTATCGATGCGTGATGCTGCCTTTCAAGCTTAACAAAGTGTCAACCCATTCCAGATCTGCATTCGAATTTGGTTCACAAAGAATGAGGAACAGAATGAAGGCAAAAATATGGAGGTAGATTCGGTGGTTGCCCTGGAACCATGGCCTAACAAATTGGAAGTAACTTCCGGTACTAGGATTCTTTTCAGTACTGCAAATGGTTATAGTGAAGCTAAAGGTGCTACACCTCTTCAAGCCATTATGCTTGCCGAAGCTATAGCACATTCCAGTGGAATAGCCAATTTGACACTCTTCAACACGTCAACCAAGGAGGAGTGAGCAAATCCAATGGCAGAAACCGGTATGGAAGGAGGGATTTTGATTCTAATAGAACCAAACCCAACTATGACCCTTATTGTCGTTACACCAAGTCTTGATGCCACAATGGTAGATCTAGGAGTAGATGTTAGGGTAGAGGAAACAAAGGCCGCAAATATGGAAGAATAGTGTAGAAAATGTAATTACGAGGACGTAATCCCAATTAGAAAGGCGAATGATGTTGAAGGTAGATTTCTACTTAAACCTTTTTATTGAAACCATATTTTTACCAGATGTTTACTAAAACTGAAATTGAAATTACTTTACTAAAAATCTTTTTATTGAAATCGACTTTTATTTCTAGTTTAAGTTGTTTAAATTTAGGATCAAATTTTTGGGGATTAGGCTAACTGCCAATTCCACTGTTTCTGACTTTTTCCTTTGAAGTACTTAAGTCTTTGTCCCTTTGTGGATTATACAAGATAATACTTTCTAAAGTAAAATTATTTTTTCCTACCATACCTTTTGTATGTAGAAATTGATGTGTAGTTGTTTCCTTGCATATGTTTGGAATATTCTAACTTTATGTATGTGAGTAATTTTTATTGTATGTTTGTTATAGGTTTGTTTCTATAGAAGGTTTATGAGGCTACCCTACTGAGTTTAGACATTCCCTTTTGTGTTAAAGCTTTTTGCTTACTTAAGGAGAATAAGGAGATTTTTTCTTTTGCTCCCTTATTTTATTTCTTTCAAAACCCAGTAGTTCACTGGGTGGCCTTAACATTAGGCTTACCCAAAACTAAATTAGGCTAATTAGGTCCCAATAGATATCTCCAACTTGGAGCCAATGCCCACAATTTTTATTCAACACACAAGTTGCAATTAATGATAAATTTTCACCACACCTTTAGAAATTACCCAAGTTATTGGAGAAAGCACACGATTTTATAATGCCATGGTATGCCCACTATAACATAACAATTGTAATGGATGTCCAAAAATGTTAGTGCATTTTTTAACAACAATAATTTACTTCCAAAACTAAAATTTAAAAATGAGAATTCAAATGTAAAAAGTTTTCAACATCTTATAACCATGCTAAATAGTAAAATACAATTAGAAAGCCAAAAAAAAGGTTAGACATGTACCTATTTTCATTGGCATGTATAACTTTATAAGTCTTAATAAAAATCCATGCAAGTTTTGTCCCACATTTATCTCCATTTGCTTGACATTTTTAAACAAGTAATGCATTTCTAAATGTTAGTTTGATCCAACTTTATAGATGCATACTAAAAAAACCACAAGCTATTTTGTCATTAATAAGAGCAATTGAAAAACTTTAGATGTTACATGCCCAAAGTAAGATTGGTCAAATGTTTTAAACATGCCAAAGCTATTGTGTTGGGGCCTAATTAGCCTAACCCGGTTTTGGTTAAGCCTAGGTAGGCTAGTTAATGAAGTTTTGGGGTTTAACATGAGGTTCATGGGATAGGATAATAGGATGATCTTATCCAAGATGGATTGTTGAGGGATGGGTGGCTTGGTTAAGATAAGGCAAAGGGGGGGTCAAGATTGTTGGACTAGGTTAAGATAGGGTTATCATGTTATGGCATGGGCTAGATAAGTTTGCTAGATAAGGGGTATGGATATGGCAATGGAGGCTTATAGGAAGGCATTAAAAATTAGGTTTTGGTCAACCAACATCCTTTCTTTTTCCTATAGTTTGTTGACCACCCTCACTTTTCTAAGTGATGAATGTTGTGTGATCAAGGAAGTGGCAAGGGAGTGAAGAATGATGATGATGTTTGTAAGGAGGGGGAGGGGATCTTGGCACATCTTGAGAGGGTGAAGTGGGTGAAAGGTGGAGGAGGCTACAACACCATGAAGGAGCAAGCTTTTCAAGAGACAATCAAGTCGACATTTGCTTTGGAGAATGGAGGCAAGATCATCAAGTGATGGTGTTGGCAGCTATTCAAGTGGGGAACCTCATGAGCATGGTGAGGGGAGGAGAATGGTGGAAAATCAAGAAGAGGCAACTAAACTTGGTGTTGAAATAAGGAGATAGGAGTATAAAAGAGGAGAGAGTTGGATAGTTTTGTGGTGAGGCCTAGGAACAAAAAACAATGGTTTGCCTTCTTGTGAAAGCAAAAGAACCAAGTAGTTGGGATATTTAGTGTTGTTAGCAAGGCTATGAGTGGAGGTAGGATAGAAGGAAGAACTACTAGTAGGCATGAGATTATTGTATCAAGTAAGAGTAGGAGTTGGTGGATAGGATATTTACAATTAGGGACTAAGGACTCCCATGTAAACCTTTTTTTTTAAAAATGTGTGAAGCTTTGATTGAGGAAATCCTATTCCCAATTGCTTCATGTTGTGTGCGTGTGTGTGTGTGTTATTGGATGTGATTTTTTAGTGTACGGTTGTGGTTAATATAACAAGAGCAAGAGGACAGGGTTGTGAATAGAAGGGTAGATATTGTTTAGATCAGGCAAGGCAAGAAAAAGTAAATTATATCCATAAAAAGAAAAAAAAAAGTTCAATTCCTAATTAGTTGTGATTCATTGGTTTAGGGTTGTGGTTAGTATAGTAAGAGTAAGAGGATAGGGTTGTGAATAGGAAAGGTAGCTATTGTTTGGACTAAACAAAACATGAATAAATAAATAATGTCCAAAGAGAGAAAAAAAAAAAAAGAGTTCAATTCGTAATTAGTCGTGATTCACTAGTTTAAGGTTGTGGTTAGTATAACAAGAGCAAGAGGACATGGTTGTGAATAGGAAGGGTAGTTATTGTTTGGAACATACAAGGCATGAGGAAGTAAATTATATCAAGAGAGAGAAAGTTCATTTCTTAATGGGTTGTGATTCACTTATTAGGGTTGTGATTAGTTATAGTAAGGGCAAGAGGATAGGGTTGTGAATAGGTTGGATAGTTATGGTTTGGATCAAACAAGGCCAGATGGAGTAAATTATATTGAGAGAGAAAAAAAAAAAGGAAAAAAGGTGGGGGGGGGAGTTCATTTCCTAATTATGACACCTTTTGGATGTCCTCCAAGGGACAGGGGGGAGTGGCCCAAATTGAGTTATTAGGTTGAGCTAATTTTGCACTTAATATATTGCATGAGATTCCCAAATTTAAAACTATAACATAAGTTGCTAGATTGGACTCCTCATCCTTGACATAAACAAAAAAAATTTAAGTGAAGGAAAACCTATCAAGTGTTTGTTGTAGTTTGGTGGCCTTACTTACACCAAGTGTATCAATCACTTCAAATAGCCCAATTGCAACATGCTTGGGTCTTCAATCACTTCATAAAAAACTAACCAAAATAACAAATATATCACACACACCTTTTGACATCCAAAGGTCAAAGGTGTAAATGCTTGACAAACATGTTATTAGTGCAAGTTACACATGGTTTGCCAAAGTTTATGTACCAAAGTAGGGATGACTTTTTCCATAAACATTTTTTGAGAGGGAAATATAACCTTTGGCATGTAGAACCAAATTGATTGAACAATATCTAATGGTAGGGATCCCTTGATTATAAACAACATCAAATGTCATCTTTTTATGTTTAATGGTTTTTTATGAATATATTTGTGGAGGAGAAAAATCCCATGATGGTTTTTCGTGTGATTTATAGATTAGTTGGCATCTGTTCAAATGGACCTTTAGAACAACTAGTTGTCTTTCACATAATTTGCACATATGGGGTCATGTGTTTCACCTCAAGGTGTTTTTATCATGGTTGTTATGCCATTTGCCTTGTGATAAGCAATTAGATTTTTTTGACATTTAGTGTGCAAGGCCAATTTTGCCTCCTTATGACAAATGATGCATTTCATAATTTGGTTTTGATTTGGATCTACTAGTTGAATATTGTTAATTTTGTTGAAAGCTCATGTGAATAAATTTTGATTATAAGGTTTCTAAGTAACACCTTTTTCCCTCAACTCTCCCATGTGAACTTAAAAAACAAATGTCCCATCATCATCAACAACTACATCAAAGGTTATCCATTGTCATGTTTGGGTTGTAAGTTCTCAATATTTTCTTAGAAGCATATTTTACAAAGGGTCATGAAAGAACATCATTAAAATTCACAACATGCAATGTGTTGTTGATAGGAATTTAAGAATGTGCCATGTGAACCTATCCATGTCACAACCCTAGCCTTAGGCTTACGACAAAAGCAAGGGCTTGCGAAGGTGCGGGCCAAGAACAAGCCCGAAAGTGCAAAAGAGTGGGAGGGAATGAACCCCCACACTCCCAAATGAATTCCCATTTTGGGAGTTAAAGTCCCAATGGACTCCCAAATTTTCAGATGGCGATTGTAGGGGCCAAAAATTCATTGCATTAAAAATTTCCTTATATCATTGGAAAGCTCTCAAAACGTAGATGTCTAAAATGAGTTTGCATGACCCATTTGGATATTTAAAACACAAGTATGGCCAAAAGAAGGGCTGGGAGTCAAATTGGCAATTTGACTCCCAATCACTAAAAGTCAATAATCGCCCCAATTTCCTTGCCTGCAGGTGGCGTGCCACATATCGTTGGAAAGCTCTCAATAAGCACTACAATTTTGTTATAAACCTCACCTCAATCATAGGTTTGCACACAAAGTTATGTGCCTTCAAAGTTGCATGAGTCCTAATTTTGGGAATTTCGGGACCCACTTGGGAGTCCTGGGACAAAATGCCATTTGGGTGTTGGCCCCATGGCCATGCACATAATATACTATAAGGGGGAAGTGGTGGCTTCACCCAAGTTCGGGCCGTGATGAATCTTGTGAGTCCGTGTTTGCCCGTGGCTCGTCTGTGCACCGAAAGTGTTCAAACTACGCACTAACTGATTTGTTGTTTGGTTTGTGCAGGTTCGTGTGAATAATTGATGTTTGTTACTCTTCCTAGTCCCTGTCCCGAAGCTCCATCACGCCCTTTTATCCCCAAAGTGTTACGAGCCAAGGAGCGTGCCCTGACTCTTTACTCTTTTGTTGTTTTCACCTTAGATTTACATTTGAGTCTATCAAGGAGCTTGGGAGCGCGTCAATCTACTTGCAAGTTGTGTGTATGTCTTTTCATTTGAATGGTGAAAGGCAATGAACATCACAAATCACCCATTGTTTTCACCATATTGAGTTGAAAAATAGGTTTGAAAACAAAGGTGAATTGGCGGAATGTGATAATGTTCAAGAAAACAAAGAAATCGAAAAAAAAATCTTTTGATTTTTTATTTTAAAATAAGTTTCCAACCACCTTTGATTATATATTTTTCCTAACTTTCAACTTGAAGGGTGAACATGTGAATGCTGAGTTGTGACATATATCATAAAACACAAAACACAAGTTTTTTTTCCAAGGAAAATTGTGAAAGGTGTGAGGCAGCAAAACAAAAGATTCTTGTTAAACAACATTCAACATTAATTCTAAATTGAGGAATCCTAGATGACAAAAAACTTACATTTTTCAAGCTACAAATATTTACAAGCTTGCTCAATTGTCAATCTCCTACATTGATGTGCCACATAAGAATTATGTATTTCTTTTGTATTTTAAAGGTTGCTTTAGTTGCAAATTTCACTAGCAAAGGAAAAGAAGACAACAATACAATGCAATCTCACAACATTTTTTAGACTTTTTTTCCTAGCACCTTCAACAAAACAATGATGCTATGAAGGCTCTCATGGTGGCTCCTTGCGAAAAGCTTAAAACCTACTATAAACCTACTGAACACCCTAAACCTTCATGAAAACACCACTGGGTATAAGGGAGGACAAGAGGTCAAGTCTTTGACTAATATCCTTGACTACTTTTTATTTTGGGTTAAGTACATGTATGAACAAAGGTTTTTTTTAGTCTCATGTACATGGGTTGGGTAGATACCATAATTTTTTAAAATTGTAGGATATGAACCATTGTTGTGTGGGTAGGTGTAAATGCACATATACATGTCATGTAAAATCAAGTAAGTCTAAAAAAATTCATTTACACAACCTTGTATAAATGTTTTGGGGCATGTAAATATATATACCACATACCTATTTGCAACGCATATTAATTATTTGGGGGTGCATCACAAAGCTCAATGTTTTTTTGATGCAATTGACCACTTTGACTGGCCTTTCACACAAATATTTAATATATTAAATGTTCCCCAAATAGAAACTTTCACTACTAACAAGCTAGTATGTAAAGGTCTCCCTTTTATCTCACCTATGTACAATACAAGCTCACACTTTAGTCTTTCCAGCAAAGGGTATGAGACAAATTGTGGTGCTACTGGGGAATATCTTGGGTGCATATTGGGTGTGTTGCCCCACCTCATTGTTGAGTAGAATTTTCATTCGTAACTTTGTTCCATCACCATTTTGGACACAAGCTTTTACAAGAGCTTGGATACCTATTATGATTCATATTCATTAACTTAATTAGTTGTCATGCATACCAAAGTTTTGTTTTGTGTTTTTTTCACAAGGACCCTCTTTGATTTGCCCATCACCCAACAAAATTCTGAAACTTTGGGCAAAGCCCCCACCACTTGTCATCTCCACATCCATAAATCCCCTTGAGTAATGTAGAGTGAAGTTGTGAAGCTTGGATGGATGGTACGTGGATAGGAAACACTTTTCCATTGTATTTTGTACTAACCATTCACCTGTCTCTAAGTACTTAGTAGTCACCAAGTGCCTTATCTTGCATGGCAACCACTTGCATTCCCTACTTAGTTACCTACGGTACTTAGTACTTAGGTAGTCACCTAGGTAATGTTGAAGGTAGGACGGTGTGTGGGAGAGATAAGAAGAAATCCGCCAGTTATACAAACAAAATCACCTCAACACTTGCCCAAGTAATTTTTAACAATTAAAAACTCCACCTATATTGGTGAGAATATTAGGGTTGGAATCACCTCAATACTCGCCCACATAATTTTTAACAATGAAAAAATTCATCCGGATTGGTGCGAATATTGGGGTTAGAAACAGGTAAACACTTGCCGAATTAATTTTTAACAATGAAAAAGTCCACCCAGATTGGCGAGAATATTGGGGTTAGAATCACCTCAACACTTGCCCAAGTAATTTTTAACAATGTCAAAGTCCACCTCGATTGGTGTGAATATCAGGGTTAGAATCACCTCAACACTTGCCCAAGTCATTTTTAAACCATGAAAAAATCCATCTAGATTGGTGAGAATATTAGGGTTGGAATCACCTCAACAACTTGCCCAAGTCATTTTTTACAATGAAAAAATCCACCTAGATTGGCAAGAATATTAGGGTTGGAATCAACACAACACTTGCTCAAGTAATTTTTTAACAATGAAAAAATAAAAATACACCAAGATTGGCAAGAATATTAGGGTTGGAATCAACACAACACTAGCCCAAGTAATTAATTGTTAACAATGACAAAAGGCACCCGGAATGGTGGGAATATTGGGGTTGGTCTTACTGCGTACATATGAAGAACTGGTGGTGGTTGAATTAAGAGGGATTCTCCCTGAAATGTCAGAAATTTAGATGTGCAAAACAACCAACAACAAAGAAGGTTCTTCCAATCTCAAACAAAGAATGGTATTGGGATTTCCAGTCAAGGAAAAAAAAATTAAAAAGAAAACACACACAAAAAGAGAGAGAGAGAGAGAGAGAGAGAGAAATATTGTACTATGTTTTTGTAGAAAGGGAAAAATATGACTGGCAGAATGCAAAAGAGTGGTGAGCAAGGTGTTCAGTCAGAAGGCTACAAAAGCATGCATGAATGGAGGGACATGCAAGCTCCATGTTTTCCATGGGTGTGAGCAAAGAGACAAAAAGGGTTGGTAGGTAGTAGGTACCTAGGTACCTCCCCCCCATTCCTACTCCCAACTGTAGTAGGTACACCCTTCCTTCCCTTACAACAACAATGCAAGTGGGAGGGGCCAGGAATGTGTGGGAGTTGTGTGTACATGCTGGGGCCTTGCAGATATAAAATAGTTTTCAACAAAAAATAAAATGGAAAAGTGTAGAGAGAGAGAGAGAGAGAGATCAAATCTAAAAATGAGAAATTATACTGGACTAGGTAACCAGCTCAAGTATATAGAATATAACTCAAGTGTGCATGTCCAATTGGGAAGAAACATGTCATTGAGACGACCCCCTAAACGCTGGTTACGGAGAAGAGATCTGGGTGAGAAAGGGAGGAAGATACCCTCTCATTTCAACTGTGGTTCACAAGTCTACTTTGGAGATATTACGACATGAAAAGTGGCCTTCCTCCCGAGTGAAAAAAGGCTTGAGAGTGAGGTCACAAGTGCAGAAGAAGTGGGGCCCTTTCCTTTTCGGTGAAGGGAAAGCAATGGGAGGGAGAGCTTCAAGGTCCTACTAGGGGTCCACCATATGAAAAGAAAAAAAAGGGGAAAAAAGAAGACAAGGGGCCCCTCCCCCACACTCTAACTCCAAGTTTCATTCAAACATGAACAAGACAAGGAAGTTTGAAATATGAAGGCTGTGGAAATGGGTTGTTGTATTAACATGAGGTTTTTTTTATCAATCTTTTGTTATTTCTTCCCTCTTGGGGGTTAAAGATCATGTTGAATTTGGTGAGGGGTTTGTATAGTAGGACCCATGTTTTGGAGAAAACAACCCACCAGCTGCTCTGCTGATATTTTCTCTTCCAAGGAAGGAACAATCAAAGAGGTACTAAGTCTAGGGTCAAATTAGGTTTGGGTTTTCCCCCAAAAGCTCTGCAGCACTGAAAATTTGTCGCCAAACCCAAATCAAAGCTTTGGTGGGTTTCTCAACACCCACCCAGTTTGTTGTTGAAAATTATCATTGGGGAGGGGTGGGGGTGGGAGTACAATCTACACAATCCCTTAGAATCTGAGTGGGACCATAACTTGACATAGAAAGTTCCATGATTTGTGGTCCATACAAGGCTCTATGTGATAAAATAGACCTCGTTTCATACGGACTTGTTTTCATGTGTTTTTTTTTCCTTGGTAGAGAGGTAGTTTGAGGCGTTTGGTTCACCCAAGGCAATGTCTCCATATTCCAGTTTTGAAAGGGGGAGATGCAACAACCTATGCAACCTAGGTGTTCACAACATGATCATACATACAAAGCTGTTGCCATTTTTCATCTGCCCAATTTGAAAGGGAGAGATGCAACAACCTATGCAACCAATGTGTTCACAACATGCTCATCCATACAAAGCTGTTGCCATCTTTCATCTGCTCAATTTTGAAAGGGGGAGATGCAACAACCTATGCAACCTGAGCGTTCATGACATGCTCATCCATACAAAGCTGTTGCCACCTTTCATCTAAGGATGATACCAGTTTAGGTGTTGGTTCACCCAAGGTGTCGTCTGAGTATATACCCCAGTTTTACAAAGCCAGGAGATTAGGTTAAGGCACAGAATCAATCCATGTGAGCACAGAGAGGATCAACCCAGTATAGAATGGCAATCACAAGGCGCCCCCAACAACTTCTCAAGGTAATTTTAATATTTTCTAGCTCACAGGTGAGGAGACAAATCTGTTCATTTTTCTTTTTGTATCTGTCTTCTCCTCAAGTATGAAAGGACAATGGGACCCAAGAGATCATGCTGGTACTTAGGACATATACTACTTTACAGCCCCCCCTATGGTCACTTACTTTCACTTTGTAGAATGAGTCCTAGAATGGGTCCTAGAATGGATCCCTTTCCTCTTTCCCAACGAGAATCAATACAGAAAAATGGCCCCAGCTGACAATCTCTTTGTACATAGGAGAGAGGATAGCCCCCTCCCAGCATGTAAAACCATAACACCCAGTGTCCTTTTTGGGTTGGCAAAATGTTTTCTGTATCGAGTGGGGGCGTTACCCTGTGTGAAGCAAACAAGCACATTGGCAGAAATTTAATTAATTAAAATTTTTCCCCATGATATACATGATAACACAGGGAAAAATAAATAAAAAATGGAAGAAATTAAAATTTTAAATTAATTTTTTTACAGGGGAAAAAAATCAAGAAAAGAGTAAGTGGGTTGGTGATTTGGGGTGTGATTGGGTTAGGTAGCTTGTGTTGCACAGGGCAAAGTTTTTTAAAAAAAGAATTGGGATTCAACTTTCCTGCAAGTTACTTCAGTTTAGGAATACGTATGTTCTCTCGTGAATTGGGAAAAAAAGAAAAAAATGATCATCTAAATTTTGAATATTCATATAACCTTTTGTATGTATCCCTGGGTATGCCCCATATGCTTGAACAATCGTCCAAAATGGCAGCTCTCATGATTTGGGGGAGGGGGTATGTGGCGTCTCTCAATGGCTCTCTCTTCTTGCACTGACAGAAACCATCATCGATTATTGTAAGTTATGGTATTGTATTCTTATTGCCAAAGTCTGATCATAGATCTGTTGTTATCATGGGGCAGAGTTCTCCTCCTCCTCCTCCTGTTCATATGACAATTGTAAGCAGCATAAAGCAGAGAGGCGTTACAAAGGTTCACACCAAAAAAATGGTGAAAAAAGGTTCTGGTGCAGAGCACCTTGTGTCAATCGTGCACAGATACACACACATTTAATTGTGAGGTCTGGGTTGTTGTTGTTGTTATTGTTGTTGCAGAGCCATGCAGCAGTTTGATGTGTTAACAATTTAACATGTTGGGTGTGATCTTACTTTCAACTTCATTGAACCCTGCCTAATATACAATATGTGTTTTTAGAATCTCAAGATGTGGGCTGTTGTTGCTCTCAACTTCTATATTATGGATACCCTAAATTCCTTTTTACACAAGTAATCCCTTGCTACCCACTCTTGTCTCTCCAGATCAAAACCTCAGCTCACAATTCTAGTGTAGTTTGGGGGGACTTCCCCAATCACAATTTCCTGTCCTGGAATATTTCTCATGATTTGCTTGGAGGAGGCAGGGGAGATTATTACATGTAATATCCTTAAGAAGAAGATGAGGGAGATTTGTTGTAAAGTGATATGTAGTAGGCTTCATTTGAATGTATTTGGACGGTCCTTATAATAGTGTATCTCAATTTTTATGAAGGGGTATGCACTGATAAAAGGCCTCCCCCTATAAATTAAGGTTTGGGGAGGTGGCAGATTATGTCATTTTCTTGATCACTTTATATGACATAATCTTCCAGTGACAATCATACACTCATAACACAAATTTTTTCCAACTTTTTGGAAATCTGCCACCCTAGCTAGACCTTAATGTCATGGAATGGTCTTACCCTTGGTCGGTTATGTAGGTTGTGCATCACCTCGCTCACCCTAAGGGTCGAGGTCTGTCACCTTACCTAACATAATGTGCCCAAGGGTCTTGTCTGCAGTCACAAAAACCTCTGAGATTTTTCTTAGTGTATTTGACGGTATGCTTACAGAGTGTAAAATTGTGTGGGCATTCCATTTTTTGCAATGCGCTGTGTCGTTTTTTCCTGTGATACCCAGTGTCACAAGAAAAAAATTGGAAAAAAAAATTAAAAAAATAGACTTGATTTTTATGCTTGGTAATGTCCTCGGAGCAAGGGACTTCTGGAACTCTCCCTACACTTACCCAACATAATAATGGGCCTGGGTTTGGCTTGCCATAGTACATAAAATTCAGCATGGAATCATTGTCTAGTGTATGTAGCCCAGAGCTTCAACGGTTGAATGGACCCCACTTGGCTGACTTCATGTAACTTCAGAAAATACCAGAGTTGAGGAGGAGGAAACACGGAAGTTCAGGGTGCATTGTGGCTTTTTGTGTGTGTGAGAGAGAGAGACTTGTTCTTGCAAAGCATTATAGAGCCATTGGCCTGTTTTAACATGTTCCAATTAAGAGGTGGGGTAGGGGCTCCGGAGATGGTAGTTTAGATGCCATCTCAATGTTGCCCCCTTGTTTTCAGGAGAACTTGAGTTTTTCCTACTGACAAAAGCTGGTTTTCTTTTGGACACTACAGACAAAAGGTGTTTTGGCCAAGTCTTGGGAACAAAAAAAACCCAACAAATTTTTTACACCCACCCCCTACTACTACCCTCCCTCCCCAAACTTGCAGACTTCCCTTGTCAAACAAGGGTCACAGAACCATTAAAAAAGAATCAGTTTTAAGTCAACAAACAACAAAAAACAAGCTTTGCACACATATAATGCTTGCTAACAAAAGTGAAGAAAAAGGAGAGAGAAGGAGAACAACCCCCTAAGCATCAAGGAGCCTTCTCCATAATCAAGAAAAAACACATGCACCTGTATGGAGAAGCTAGTAAGAAGAAGCCCGGTTTTAGCCACCACCACTAAGCATCCAAAAAGTTTTGAAACAAGTATGTGTAACACTGGACAAAAGAAAGAAGCCCTTGAGCATCAAGATCAGAGAGTAAAGAAGACAGTTTCAGCCACCACAGCATGCCCTCAAATCTCTTCCACACCACTGAAGAGAGCTTGGCATTAGAGACAAACTGTGTTGCTTACAATGAGTCATCTGGCCAGAACAGTGCATGAACCACTTCTTTCTTCTTCTGTTCATTACTTACCCAGTCATTTACCGAGTCATTTGGCAAGAGGGAGGAGAATATCTGTTTTCTTAGGCAGTTTTATCAAACATCTGGACCAAAGAAGGTTACGAACCCAGAACACACATGTAATGGCAATGGAGCTGGCTGGCTGGCTTGTGATCATGAGGGCTTTCTTGCTTGGAAATCATGACAAGCCTTAGTACTGGATACAACCCTTACATTAACCTAGACCCATCTGTCTCTTGCAATAAAACAAACCTCCAAAGAGATGGAAGCAAAGACACACCAGAAGAGCATCCATGAGTGCAAAAGGACACAGATGCACAATTTGGGAAAAGTGAACAAAACTGCCAGTCCTTGCCAACATGTTGCACACCCATGATTCCAGCAGCAGCAGCAGCAGGCTACGTGGCTTCATTCAAGAAATTGTGGCTACATATCCTGTTGCAAGCATATCCTGCAAAACAGCTATGGAAACAGTTCCATTCTGTTTCAGGAATCAACATAAAAGTCTTGCACAATCAATCACCAGTCCACACACTGGCAACTCTTTCACTCTATACTCTCTCTACACTCTCCTACAGATTACTACTGCTGTTCGTGCCTTTCAAAAATCTCCTACAAAACTGCCAGTGCAAAGGCAAACCTCAGCATCTCCAAAGAAGGTAAAAATTGTTTGTTTTCAGACTTCTATATCATTGACACCAGAAGCCTACAAGAGTTTCAATGTACCCATAAGGAAAAGAATAAAACTACAACCTGCTTCGCAAGTCTTTTGACTACCGGGAAAAAAAAAATTCAAGTCTGAAGAAGCATGTCACAGAGATCTTATTGCTTCCTCATACAAGAAGTCAATAACAAAACAGAAAGTGTCTCTTTCCTATGAGAAGCCTGGGCCACAATACTATTCTGCTCCTCTGAACATCCCTTGATCTCCTTCACAGTCACAGATTTGTGTTGGTGATGGGCATTTGCATTTGATAAGATACAGCACTTATCATTGCTATACAAACAAGTTCACCCCATGAGATCTTGTGACGGTGAGAAGACTAGGAATGAATCTATAGAAATCTATACTGCCATTTTACAGTATTGAATTGTCTTTTTTTCCTTTCTCCAATATAGGTTTGGGGGTTCTCTCTCTCTCTCTCTCTCTCTCTCTCTCTCTCTCTCTCTCTCTCGCTCTCTGTGTGCAGTTCTCTATGTCTCTATAATATTTGCAGTCGGCTTTCTCCCTTCATCTCCCTGGTTGAGACTCTTTCCTCTCTTCCACAAGATTCAATTATCCAATTGCTGATGAAGGCAGTGGTAGTGTTCTTTGTACATAATCACAAAGGAACAATTGCTTCTCTCAAAACAGTCACTGCTCTTTCCGATTGCAGCTTCCGCTGGCTGCTGGGTGACATCCAGATTGTGGGTGGGTGGGTATCTTCTTAGGCTGCTGCTGCAGTCCCAGCAGCAGCCACCACACGGTTCCGGTGAGAAGGGGCTCCAGAAGTTTTCTTCAGAGCAGCAACCAAACAATTCTCATGGCGCTCATCCAGCATGATTTGCTGCGATCGACACTCAGTACTGCAAAAGGCCTTATCCCCTCTGCACAGCAGACAAAAAAAGGCCCATTGAAGATCAATCTATAGTACATCGCATTCTGAAGAGATGGTGATTCTGGAAAATTCTAGTTGCCATCCTGCAGACAAGCGGCAAAAACTTTCTGACAAGATGCTTGTTGGAGGTGAGGAGGAAGAGATGATGAGAACATACCTGTACATGTAGATGTCCTTGCCATCGACAAGATGTCTTTTGCAGAAATAACAGGCGTCCAAGAAATGAACTGCTGATGCTGCTGCTGCTGCTGCTGCTACTGCATCAGGAACGACGACAACCTGCTGCGTCTTGAAGGAAGAAGAAGGTCGCAACAAGAAGGTGTCACGTTCGCCTTCCTCCGGATCTGGCTGCCGCAACCAAGCTACCATTGCACGACCTCCTTGTCCATCAGCAGCTCCAGCCAAGGGAGGTTGTTGAACACCACCTGAGAATCTGTGCTGTGACGGACGCCCGCTTTTGTGGTAAGAACCAGAGGAGTCTGGAACACGAAGAATAGGGATAGACATACTCTGCTTCTGTGCAGTAGTGCAGTAAGGATTCGGCCTTGAGTGAAGAATGGAGTCCGCCTTGATTGCAGCAGCAGCGGGAACGACATGATGATGATGATGATTGCGCTGATTTCTCCTATCCACAATGTTGTGGCTCTTCAGTTCTTCCTGGACAACAGCAGTGTTGTTGTTCATGGCAGCCACAATGCTCAATCCAACTCCTTCCACTACCTTCCTCTCCCGGGGCACAGAAAGCAGGCTTTCCAGACCTGATCGTTGCTGCAACGGTGGTGACGATGACGACGACGACTTTGCGCTGCTGCTGCTGCTTCCGGGAGACGAGGGCTTCAAGCATCCATTGCCGGCGTTTTCAGGCAATGGCTTCGGATTGAAACCGATCACCAATCTGGGCGGAGGTGCAGTAGGTACTGGTTCCTTGACTGGTGTCGGCTTGAGCTTCTCTTTCGGATGTTCTGGTAGCGGCGAACACTCCTGCGTGAAGGATACGGACTCGATCAATGACTCGCTTGAAGTGCGTCGGAGAGTGCGAGGTCTCTTTCCGGTCATATTCGTGCCGCTGGCGTCTCCTCCTCGCCCCCTGTCGTCTCCCAGAACAAATGTCTTCAAGAAGCGTTGATGATCGATCTCGAGCTTTTGCAGATGGATGCGGGCGTGTTCGTCGGCTTGCGACAATGACGAATGCCTAGCAAGAAGAATTCCTCCTAGCCCCGTAACCTGCGTGAGAAACTCTCGGAAAACTCTTATCGCGCTGCCAGATATGGAGGAGAACGACGACGACAATCGAGACGTTAATGGAAGATGTCAAGGAGAGGAAATTGGATATCCTCTCTTGGAAACCGATGTCAAGAAAGCTTCATTTGCAGACAAACGAAGAAATATCTTACTGAAGAAAAACGACAACGAACTCGTTTTCACATCCGTCTTCACCAAACGTACACACGAAGAGAAACACGCAATAATGTGACAGTCAGGCAACACACAAATAAACAACCCCTCTCTCTCTCTCTCTCTCTCACACACACACACACACACACACTCTCTCTCTCTCTCTCTCTCTCCCTCCGCCAATGTCTCCTTCAATACAACGCCGCACAAAACACAAGATCTCTCAGTGGAGTACACACAAATGTATACGCACTCGACCAAAAACCAACACTGAAAAAAAAAAGCGAAACCAAACCTGAAGGATGCAAACACTGACGAAGAGCAACAAGGGTGGACAAAATTAAAAAATCCACGGTTACGATTCACAGTGACAAAAGAGACAATGAACAATAGAGTATGTCCGGCTAGCACACACGAAAACAAACACAAGAATGAGAGAGACAGAGACAGAGAGAGCGAGAGTGCACGCTATCGGACTTGCTTGCAATCGAAACCTTAAAAGCACAGCAACAGCGACGCTGAAAGCAAGCGAGAAATAGAAGAAGACGAAGAAGGAGCTTTGCAAGGGGGAGCAGACACACAACAACCTGGTCGGTACTTAACATAGCCAGGGAGCAAACTC
>Ga0116227_10005567_pt1 | contig 26394 bp, 23 predicted proteins | sample S1TSphgellanicum_FD_89693 | JGI IMG/M metagenome (GOLD analysis project Ga0116227, IMG submission 89693) | Host-associated microbial communities from peat moss isolated from Minnesota, USA - S1T2_Fb - Sphagnum magellanicum MG | ecosystem: Host-associated > Plants > Peat moss > Unclassified...
ATTACTGCAACCTAAAATTTCAATTCTGAAATTATTATTTTACCTCTAAAAAACCATTTTTATTACTGTGACCTAAAATTTCAATTCTGAAAGTATTATTTTACCTCTGGAAACTTCATTTTTATTTTTGTCATATGGAATTGCAAGTCTGAAACTATTATTTTAATCTAAAATCTGTTTATTTTCCTCTTGGAAGAAAGTAATCGTTTTGGAATTTCTAATTACAAGTCTGAAACTTGTCTTTATTTTTGGAAATTCCAATTTATCTTCGAAACTTTCCTATTGTAATATTGAGATTTCAAATTTATAGACAACTGAGACTTTGGATTTATTTGAAATAAAATGCTAAAAACCCAAGATAAACTCTACTTCCATTTTGAAGTCCTCTTCAAAGATTACACCCAATTTTTTAACTTGCTTCAATTTGCAATTTTGGCCTTGTTATTTTTTTGCTAGGTAATGCAAGCTTGGCCAATAATAAAAAATCTATAGTTTCATTATTCCACTAAAATTGTTTGCCATGGATGCAATATTAATAGACTAAATGTTTAACATTTCAGCCTTCAACATAAGCTAAACAAGCTTCTCAATTGGAGTAATAGAACTCAGAGTTCATAGAAAACGTGGGGCATTAATTCCTACATAAACTATTTCAGTGTCTACTAACATACTAATTGTACATGTGAGTCCTACACTATCTATAAAGGATTGTTGCTTCTTTCAAACATTCCTAGAGGTGTGTCCATAAGTGGTCTTCAACTTTTCTAAAACATCATCACAATGAAGAGCGACTTTGTCAAAGTCATCTTCATCGGATGTCCTTGTTTTCAATTCCTTCAATGTTTCTCACAATCGATTGTTTAGTGTTTCCTCTTAGAATACAATTCGACTACTCTAATTTGTATGCAACATATATGTTCTTCCATACCACATTATGAATAAAGTGAGTTACCTATTTCCTACCATTACTATAGTGCCCAAAATGAAGGTTGTACATACCTACCTATGTATTCAATTGTACATACTCCACTAGTGGTTTGTGGGTTTTGTCTTTCTATGGCACCTTTGCCTTTTGATTTGTTGTGACTAAAACATGCTCTCATGTAAGTGAATGGTAGTCACTTACTTGTAACCCCATGAAAAGGTCAAAATTTATCATACCAAAATTTGCCAAGAAATTTATGTCTTCCTATTGAGGGAGTTGTAATCCACTAGAAATATAATTTGAAGATTTTGAATATGAATCACATAAGTTAGGGTTTAAGTCAACAATGTCCAAACACACCTTGAAACATTTTAGTTCATGCTCAAAACATTTTTGAAGACATATCCTTGAACTATTAATTTGAACAATAGAAAAAGGTATGGTCTATGGTCTACTCTCACCATCTCCAATGCATTCTCAAAGACATTTTTTGCAATAACTTAAACCATGCCTTGTTTATTTGTCACATGTGCCAAACTATGGAAGGGGTCATAGCTGAAAGGTGTGGGAAAATGTGTGAAATCACAATAGAATCCATGAGAAGGGGTAATAAGTTGCATTTAGATTGAATGCACATTTTGGGGTTAAGATTGGGGTAAAATGTGCAATGACATTAGCAAGTGAGTGGGTGAGTAAATGAGCATGAAGGAATCTTATGGAATATTCCATGCCACATCATGCAATATTCCCAATATATTCTTTTGCCATGTGGTATTAGTATATGATGTGGTAAAATATTCCACACCTTATCATGGAATATTCTACCATGTCACAAACATGATTTGTTGGGGAATCAACAATTATTTATTGACTTTAAACATATTATCATTCTTGGTGCAACCAATGCTCCAAATATTTAGGGCTCTTATATAATACTTTCAATATTTTCAAAATTGTTGAAATGACGAAAAATTACATGCCTGAAAAATATTTGATGAATTTAAATTAATAAATATATTGGTTCTTTGACAAACATGTACTATGATGGAAAGGTACTATGGTATTCTATAGAATAAGACAATATGCATGAAAGCATGTCATGATTATCGATGGGTTTATTGCAAATAAAATGTATAAAGTTTTATCAAATCACATACTTTGATGCCACACCACTAATGTATAATCACCAAAACAAAATAACATAAACATCTCATAAGAACAATCAAAATAATACATAGTGGAGAAAAAGTTATTTAGCCATAATTAAAAACAAAACTTCCTACATAGTGGAAACAACTACAACAAGCTTGATGAAAGAGAAAACACAATTGATTTGAAACAGATGTAATTGTTATTAACTATCACAAAAGTCCAAAGGCTTTAGAGCATTTTACAAACACTAAACTTCATCCTAGCTCCATGTGCAATAATGAATGAACTCTTTTGTGAGCCTACAGAACATAATCATTTGAAAGATGTGATACACATGTTTACATTGCACGTATGCCCCATGGCCACCCAAAGAACCTACCAACATTCTAACAAAGTAAACACATGAACATCTAAGGAAATTGCCAATAGTGGCGTCATATTGGTTATCATCAAAAAGAATATTTGTAAATTCATCCATACTTGGGTGGCAAAAATCAACATCAAAGAAAACAATGCATTGAAAAAGCAACTTGCTAGCTTCGCAATTGTTTGTGTGCTATTGTGTTATTTTGAACACAGAAGACCTTCTCACCTTCTTGCCACCACGAGTTGTAGGTCAACAACTTGCATCGAACAACTTTGTAGGGCTATGACAACTCACAAGTAGCACATGGGAATTAATTACTTGAATTAGAAGATTGGAAGCCAAATAAACTTTGAGCATTGTTTCTACACAAGTGGTCAAAGGAAACCCTACTTCTTCTATAGTCGTTACATCCTTTTGGGTCAAGTTAATACCTTCTTGGATGGGCCATAAGGTTGGAACGATAGGCCTAATAATTGCAAGTTTTTGAACTTTCCCACCCACACAATGGCTCAAGTCATCAAAACAAAACTAATGCTTATGGTGTTTGAATGATTTGTTGTGATATTCAACCCATAAAACTAAGTAACATGGAGCAAGAATTCCACTTATTGATTTGTAAAGGTTGATCCTTGCTTTGCATTTGAATGTCATGGTTTTTTTGAATGGAAAACATTGAATTACATATGTGGGTGGACAACATTCAATACGCTAGTAGCCATCAACACAAATATTTTCCTTCAACTCCAAGCCACCTTGAGATAGCAAAGGCAACAAATCACTAGAACCAATTGGTGGTAATTGTTGAACATGTACATCTTCCACAATATCAAGTTTAATAGCCAGAATAGATACCCATGGATGAAAAAAATTCACACGGTTAGGACAATGGGAATCTTTGTCTACACCTAGAGGATAATCAATAGGTCGTTTAACAAACCCAAACACCTTTTCTCCCTCAAGCTGTGGAAGGCAATTTGTGAAAAATGACCCAAATGTGTAATTTGCCACATTGGCCACAAGTTTAGCAAGATCACTCGATCCTTGTGCCCTCTTTAACAAAATTTCATTTTTATCAGGTCCATAACTAGTTGGACCACTTGGCAAGTATTGTCTATACAACGTAGATTGTTTGAAAGCATGAACATAGTCGTCGGATGTTGTTGTGTACAATCAAGTGCTGCATTTTCCTGATTGCTACAACTAGATGTTATGCATAGGTTTTGCCACATTACAAATGTACATGTCCACCCACTCTTCATCATTGAACTTTTGTAGGTCAAAAGAAATAAAATGTCAGCAAAATTTGAAATGTCACAATAGAGTCGAAATGAAAGTGTAATGGAATTGGAAAGCAAATGGAATTCATGTGTTAAATACCAACAAGAAAAAAAAAGTCATAAATAGCTGAGAGACGAAATACTCACATGGACCATGAACCCTCCCTATTGTTTAACACCAAAATGCCAAAAACTAAACCAATTGCCAAGCTCATGGACACTTGCCTCAAAAGAAACCCTAGATGAGCCGACAACAAATTAGAACATACAAACTGTCAGCTTCCCTAAGGGATTTTGTGCCCCTATACTAGTGGCAAAGAAAGATGTGTTGATTTTGAAATTTGAGTTTGATCATTTGTTTGGTGTGTTTATTGAGCGATTGAATCCAATGGAATAAACATGTGCGCTCCTTATCAATCATCCTCACAAAAGGGTCCCTTGATCCATAAACAATTATGAGGACATTTCAATTGGCTTTTGTGTTATTAGCCATAAATCCCTTGAAATTTGATTTTGGAAAGTCATGTTTTTGCATCGTGTCATTGAACTTTTTTCCACATTACTTGTTGAACCTCCACATGTCACAAACCGCAATGGTCATCATTTTGCAATAGGCCGGATTATACACATAACAAACCATAGCTATCCAACTAATCGCATGTTTCACATGATCAAATATGATCCAAGCATTTTGCAAATCCCCTGCAAGTTGCATTCATGTGACAAAGACTTGTTCCGCTCCCCACACCATTTATGGACATCTTGAAAATGAACACCTTTTGTCCAAGAACTTGTCGAAGGAAGCAACACCTTTGGATGTAGTCATATCAACTCTTGGATTTCAATTCAAGGATGTTATCAATGTAACCACCATTTGGATGATGTTTGAAAGAAACAACAAGGTTACGAATGTTGGGAGAGTTCAATTTCTAGAACTTTGTCCTAGATTTGCTCCAATCACTCACCTTTGAAAAGCTCCACTTTACCATCACTACAATCATCAAGTAGTTGCCTAGCCAAGAAGGTCTTCCTAGCACTTAGGGAAATCACATACATCTTTGCATTAGGTGTGCAAACAACCTCCTCTACAATCAACCTTCTAGTTTCCTCCAGAGACTCCCTACACTTGCCATCCACAATAAGATGGTTGTGTACCCCAAGATGAATCGTTGCTCTTGACAAAGATTGGAATTTATGCACAACATAATAGATTCTCCCATTACAACCAGCAATGTAGAGGGGAAGAGCATGACAAAATTTGCATCCAGGTGAAAAAGTGGATGGAGTAACTTACATCTAACCTATAACTAAAATTTGAATGTTTTCACTGCACCAAAATGGTTCCATTGTAAAAGGCAAAACACACAAAATTCTCACAATCATCCTGCACACAACGTAAGTGACCCAAGCAATGAATCTTCCTAAAGTTCAACCCAAAACTATTGTTTTATATTGGTGGTGATCACCTTACACCAAGCATGGCCATCATTCTTACTATACATGCCCTGCATTTTTGAAAAGTCATGAGCATTGAGAAGGAGAGGCTACAATTCAAACAAGACATCCCCATCAAAATAAATTAGCAAGAATTGGACTTTTTGAATAGGTATCTTATCATAATCCAAATTTCACAACTTGTTGGAGTTCTGTCTTAGAAGCACTTTTAAACATAAGTAAAAAATCATTGACTGAGTACTTCTAGAAAAGGATGAAGGCTGTGATGACAATGTGAAAAAAATTGTGACAATGGAAACTATGGCTACAAAGAATTAGATTGAAAAATTAAATTTGATGATATCGTGGACGAAGAATGGGGTGTCAAGTTGTTACATCAGGAAAAATTAGACGACTCAATGAAATCAAATGAAGAAGGTGGGATTGAAAACAAAAGTTGAGTGTCATTAACACCATGTTCTTGTTTCACAATCTTGACCACATACATTGTTCTTGGCGTCAAGATTATTTCTTGAGAGTTATGAGTAAAACTATTACTAACAATGTGATAATGCCCACAACCAACCACCCAATATCTCCTTTGAGAGGAGGTCATAGGAATTTGGTACACCAAACTCAAGACCAAATTATTATAATCATACGAACCATCCTTGGATATATACAAGGATCTTAGCTGAAACAAAAACATAGTGCACATACATTAACGCACTCCCAAGCTCCTTGATAGATTCAAATGTGAATTTAAAGTGAAAATAGGGGAAGGATAAGGAATTGGGGCATGTTCCCTAGCTCGCAACACTTTGGGGGTAGAAGGGTGTGCTGGAGTTTTGAAATGGGGACTAGGACGAATGACAAGTAGGTCAATTATTCATGTGGACCTACACAAACCAAACAACAAGTTGGTTAGTGCATAATTAGCGCACCTTTGGTGCATGGACGAACCACAAGCAAACATAGACTCACAAGACTCGGCCTGGACTTGGGAAGCCACCACCTTCCCCTTATAGTATTCTTTGTGATTAGCCACGGGGCCAACACCCAAATGTCATTTTGTCTTGGGACTCCCAAGTTGGAGTCCCAAAATTTCCGAAATTGTGACTCTCGCAACTTTGGAAGCCCATAACTTTGTGTGAAAACCTCTAATCAAGGTAAGGTCTGAAGAAAAGTTGTAGCTCTCCTCAAGATTTTTCCAACGATATGTGGCATGTCACTTGCACACAAAGAAATCAGTGTGATTCTCAACTTTTAGTGGTCGGCCCTTCTTTTGGCCATAACTTATGTTTTAAGTGCCCAAATGGGTCATGCGAGCCTATTTTAAAGATCTAAGTTCTAAGATCTTTTCAATGGTATAAATAACTCTTTGATGTAATGAGTTTTGACCCTTGCAATTGCCTTTTGAAGATTTGGAAATCCATCAAGACTACAACTCCCAAAGCGGGAGCTCACTTGGGAGTGTGAGGGTTCATTCCCTCACACTTTCCTACATTCTTGGGAGCATGAAAGGTGACTCCCGGGCTTCACTCTTGGCTCACACCTTTGCAACCCCTTGCTTTGGTCGCAAGCCCAAGGCTAAGGTTACAACATACATTATTCAAAGACCGAAGTGGTCCATGAATCGCTAACCATGTATCTATGGTTGAGTGCAGGGAGTGGGGAGAATGGCAAATGGAATGCAAATCAAGATAGATTCCATCACATGTCAAAGAATGAAGGGGATGAATATGGAATTAGACAAATAATAACGCCAATTTGACACACATTGAAAAATTCACTAAAATATTATTATAACCAAAGATTATGGGATCCGAAGTAGAATATTGAAAGTGAAATGAAATGATCAAATTAAAACCACCATAATACAAGGCCCTATCTAGATTCCATTCCCCAAATTCCATAATTATTCTCGAAACTAGGAAACAAATGACAAATGAAATGAATTGTTGAAAGGAGTTTTAAAGTGGGGAACAATTGGGAGATTTGGCATTTAATTGATTCCCTGATCAGCAGTAAACACAATTTTACATATTCACATTCAGAAAGACAAATGAAATAGAAAAATAATGTACCATCATCACAAGAATTGACTTTGGTGGTAGGACATTTAAAACATGATTGATCCTATAGGAATTGCCATTTACATAATGATGATTCAATTTGGCTTCATTTTAAATCTCAAATATAATAGAGAAATGGGGAGATAGGTGGAACAACACATTAAAAAATATAAAGGAAAGGCAATTAAAGACAACAATGATTTTTGGAGTCATAACTTCGGAAGAGATTCATCAAATCGAGTGAATTGCTACTATCATGATTTTAACAAGACAAGATCTAATTGGAAAATGACAAGTTGTAAATAAAAATTAATGAACACGTTGTTAATGGGATCTCGATAAGACCAAAACATTTCCCCCAAGACTAGATGTCATAAATCAACATAAATAAAAGGACATATTTTATCTAAAAATAACTACACTTTCATGGGAAAACATAATAAATATAATTATCATATATTGTAAACAAAATCACAACCCAATGGGATTCCAACAAATGTAATGTGGCAATCTTCCAACATATATAAAAGATTTTGTGCATTTGACATTAAAATATTTTAAATTCGGATGTGGTGTAAATGTACATCCCACATATGTGATTGTACCAAGCATGTGAATGTTCCATACAGATCTACCATCTAGATCTGCAAAAAGCCTGAACCTTATGTATGTGCGATTAATAATAGAACACCAACAAAATTATCCACTTAAATATGCATGTGACCTATGTGAAGTTGTAACATATTAAGCTAATTATGGCATATGCACATTTGCAAGTACAATTTGTGTGTGCAACATGTGTATATGTGGCAAATGTATCACAACATGAGAACAAAACATGTGGCAAACACATTACGATTCAAGCCCACATGCGAATTTTACATTTAGTTTATCACACACATCAGTTATCATCACCCCACATATTTGGGTGAACGTGGACAAATAAAAAGAGTAAATGATTCATTTCCCTTCGAGATCTTTTGAAAACATGGTGGGGGTGATGATGACTTGTATCAATAGAACAAGCACACATCCATAGTGACAAACAAAATGCAATAAAACTCCAAAGCAAGTTTATCCAAATGTGTTGGTCAAACTTGATTTTGTCATTTCCAATGGTGTGGTGAGAAGGTCACAATTGTTTTAAAATATAAATTGGAAAAACTTTCAAAAGTTGGAAGAACATATGCAAAAGACATAAGTGTTTATCGTTGATGACCATTATCATCAAAAAAGATTTCAAAAGACAAAGTTAAACAATTCATCCAATAAAATTTATATTTATTATGATCATTGGATTAACTAATTAAACCTTGATCATACTTCATTGGGATCACTAGGCACAAATAAATATAAGGATACTATTTGATTTGGGGTGTGGCAACCAATCTTGAGCCAATTATATTTTTATTAAATATCAATAGTTTGAAGCACATATTTAAATGAGAAAGATAAATGTTGTGAATGTGAAGAAGGTACCAGGTTCCATTTTTTAATGTAAATAAAATATAAAAATTTTAGAATAAGATCTCATTGGCACTATCGTATGTGAATTAATAAATTACATTTGCTTAGGTGGAGGAAATTACAAACTTATTGCAAATTCATGAAATCAGGGTGAGAAAAGAAACCATTTACTTAAAGATTAACATGGCTTAAAAATTTTATGAAATGTAATTCTTGAACATTGCAATTGTGTAAACAACATTATGTGTTTTTGGCTATCAAATAAAATTCAAGAAAAATACACTATAGATCCTAAATGTAATGTTTTTGACATTGGTGATAATAAACCTCGATAATAATTAAATTTTCTGGCTTCATATTATATTTAAAGTTTTTTTCAACATTTAGCCAGAAAAAACTAATTTCCCTTACATAACCAATCTCCTTAACATCAATACCCACACAAATAGCAAGTAACCATTCCACATATGTCATGCTAGAATTTCCAAAATTACTCAATATTATGTGTAAGCACAATTACATGTTAAGTGCGCTAGGATTTTTTAGATTTCGGTTGCATTTTTAGGATTTTCTAGACTTTAATCACAGTATTGAAGAACTATGTAGAAGAATGAGTAAAAGCTACAGCCATTGCATTATTGCTTGACCAACTCCTTATGAAATAATGACCAAATCATCACCATAATCATTGTATGTTCCCTTGGAATCACAAAATAATTAAACAATTAATAGTAAGTGTATTCTTGTAATAATATTTTAATAATAAATTATTACTCTTCTTATTTATAAGAGTAAAAGTAGTTTCCGAGCAAAGAAGAGTTAATAGAAATTCAAACTACTAGAAGGGTTCTTGATACCTAATGCATGATATCATTCCACAAATGCAAGAATAGAAAGAAGCAGCACTGAAGCCTAGAGCAAAAAGGCATTGAGAGTCTTTTCTATGGACAAATTCAAAACAATGCAGGAGAGGAAAAAAGATGGCACAAGCAAGGAAAAGGAATCTCATGTTGTAGCACTAGGAAGAGATAGAGGAAGAGGTTAGAAAAAAGTTAACTTCTCAAGTATTTAGGTTTCATTTTTTGCAAAAAGTAACTCTTAGGGTTTCAAAGTGTATAACATGTGATTGTTCTTCATTTTCAGGTTGAGATTTTTCCAACACAAACAATAGCAAGCCAAGAGGTAAGCTCCTTTCCCTTCCTACAATTTCATGTTTTGTTTTTTTCTTTGGTTATTGCAAGAGATGGATTTGAAGGGCTCCAAAGAGCTCAAGCCAAAGCTTAAAAGAATGATGGCACTCGTGAGCTCAAGGTAGCTCCCAACCATTTCTTTTTTGCCGCCAAGAAGTGACATTCTTGAAAGAGCTCATGGGGAGGTCTTGACGATGGCCGAAATCACTCTTGAACCAAGATGTCAAAGAGGTCTTAGTGATGGTCGAGGTTGCTTTTGGGAGACACTCATGGGGAGGTCTTGGTGATTATTGAGGTCATTCTCAAGCTAGAGTGCCCAGGAGGTTTTGGCAATGGTTGATATCATTCTCAGGATGAGCTACAAGGGAGGTCTCGGTAATGGTCGAGATTGTTTTTGGGCAGGGCATTCATTTTCTCAAGGTTTTCCATCATCACTCTTTTGAACAAGATGATTTGTGTTATGCAGGGTGTTGGGACACCTTATAATCACATTCTGGATGCCGATGAGAATTTAGAAATAGAGTTGAGGAAATGAAATGTTTTACAACCTCTATTTTGTCTAAGTTATGAGCTTAAGATTGTATGGTCAATGTAAGGAATATTTTAATCTGAGTTATGGTTTCCAATTTCTAACTCATGATATGATTTATTTTTGTTAATGGAGAGAGAAACTAGAATATAATTAATTGGATTATAAATTGAAAGCCTAATGAAAAGGAAATGTTTTTGAATAAATAGGAAGCACTCATCACTAAAGAGAGATTATGGAATCATCTTTTAGGGACACTCAAGAGGAGGTATACTTGCCGTTCAATTTCATTTGTTTTCAACTTGTGCAACATGTGGATTAGGCCTTAATTATATATTATGTATCATGTAGGAAGGATTCAAGGGGCTGGATTTTGATTTAACAACCAAGATTTTGCAATTTAAAGAGGTAAGTTTCTTGGCAATCTAACTAGGTTGAAATGAGTATAGATATGAAAAATGATTTTCTAATAACATGATTAGGTTTTGACCTCCAAAGGAATTATCTATGCTTCCAATTCTTTTTCAGGCATATTGTAGTGAATTAAATTGTGGAATATTACATTTATAAATAAATATGGAGTAGGAGTCACAAATAGAGCAAATTATTATGTCAAGAAATCTAGCTTCAACGAATCCAAAGGAGGTGGGTTTTCAAATTATGTTTCTTAATTGTTATAAATAAGCCACTATGTTTTTTTTAAATGCTCTTCATTTCCATGGTTAGTGTTGATTGTAAGGGAAGTTGCATTTTTCTATAGAAAATTTAGATATTTGTTTGTTGGAAAGAAAAATCCACCTCTATTCGAGTGCTATTAGAGGGTTATAGTTAGTATCGACCATAATGAAAAAAAATTTAGAAAATCCACACAATTACATTGAGTTGTAGTGGATCTAGCTTTGAAAATGCACACTCTATGAAATTTGTGTCTTCCATTCTTTTAGTCGGTGTCGACTATAGGCTTTTTAACAAATAAACATCTTCCTTTCAAGTTTTTTTTTACATTTTTTTAATTACAAGTTTTTTTATGTGTTCAATTTCATAGCCCCAACACTTGATAGTGAGTGCCAACTATAGAGAAAAATCCACTTGAATCTTTTACAAATGTCATATGTATTGCTTAAGACACTTTGATCATCTCTTAGTTTCCTTTAACACTCAAAAACATTATAGTAGGCAGTGACTAAAAATAATTTTTTTTGTATTATAGTCTTTTTGGCATTTAATTGTAGGATAAATTGATATTTTTTTTAGAATTAAAAGATTTTTGTCAATGGTCAACATCGACTGTTAGGCCAAATGCTCAAAAACATTCCCCAATGGGTCTGAAAGCCCTCTTGTTTGTCTTTTAATTTGACCTCTTCGTATCACCTCCTTGGATAGTATTTGTAGTTTTTTTTTGCATTGTCATACTCTTTCACTATGTGTAAGGGATAAATTTGTATTCTTGTAACTAGATGACTATTTCCCATTTGTGCAATCATAGGAGGAACCTAATTGCCAGAAGACCATAGAAGTAATTCAACGTCAGAATAAGTTGAATACTTCTAAGGTTCTAAACAAATACAAAATAATCCCAAAGAATAAAGCTAGGATGAGTATCCCTCTATGTCAGCTCCTAACCATGCTGATTATTAGGTCGATTTTGAAAATCGACATGCTCAAGATGGAACGAGTGTTTTTCACCAGTTATCGCGAAGGTGAGAGAGCATATTACATTTCCTCAACAAACTAAAAAGGTGAGGAAGAAGAGGTGTGCACCTATAGTGATACTTGGAATTCTTTTTTGAAAGAAAAGAATGTGGAATTTGAAAATTTCCTAGCAAAAACCTGAATCTTTGCTGGCTTTTTGGGAAAATGTTTCATGTTTGGGATGAGAATCATCACCTTCAAGCTTGGTGGTCCATACATTGATGTGAACCATCCCAATGAGCCCAATTAACACAAAAAAATAAATATTTAATAAAAATGGACTTTACAATGTAAGGTTCATATAATATTACAAGCCAAAAATAATTATGCTTGTGGGTTTTTAGTGGAGGTAGGCTTGAGGGCTCAAAATGCAATCTAAAATTTCAAAGTGTCATCTGGCATCATTTTAAACACTTTCAAAGTAAAGATTTTTTTTCTTGTTACCTTTCTTTCATAGCACTTGAATTATTTCGTCATAATTATATGAAAAATCCTTAATTACATCAGCATTAAAAATATTAATACCTTTCATAATATTGGGCGTTAGGCCTACTTCCACTCCATGCCCCAAAAGGGACCAACCAGTTTCTTCTAGTGGAATTGGAGAACATGCTCAAAACTTTGGGAGAACCTCATTTTGAAAACTTAACACTTAAAATGAAACAATCAAATAACAAAAGGCTTCTCATTCTTTTTAAGCTTTAAAATGAAAACCTTAACATTGTAAAGAATCATAAAATTCATTTAGATATGTAAATTGATTTTTTCAAGGCCCATATTTTTAGAGATGTTTTTAAAAGGTTTAAGTTGGAGTGATATGAACTTGGACATGGGAATAAATGTTAAACTCAACGTCATTTGATGTTTTTATTGAAAAATACATTGGATTTGGACTTTAAAAATGAACTTTCAACTACCCATTTTGGTCCACCTTACAATGCTTTCACCCATAACACTAGAACAATTAAATAAAACAAATGTGTGCAAGGATTGAAACCTTACAAAACTCTAAAAGTTGACAAGTACATGTTTACACAACTTACAATATTGAAACACAAAACACGTAATGTTGAAACAACTAAATGAAACACATGCAACCTAATCCTTAAACCATGTGTAATATATTTATGTTTTGGAGAATGCAACTAGCATGTAGATGTTTGATAACCACTTGAACATTATAAATAATGGGAAAGAAAAAAAATAAATCTAACCAACTCATAGCTTTGACATTGAAAGTCTATTCTTGGAAGATGGTCCACACCAATGTTCCAAGAAATTATTGTGTTTTTTCAAGCTAAACCATTAGCCATTGTCAATAGGTTGTAGAATAAGGTTGGTGGCAATAGGATGTTGTAACCCTTATTTGAATTTTGCAACAAGTTTCAATTGATTGCCTTGGACATGAAGGAAGTCAACAAATAAATGTTTCAATCATACTTGATTTCCACACATAACAACATCCACTAAGTCCATAGCCAAGTAAAGAACTTGATCCTCCATATCTTCATGCATAAGGGTGACAATTTTCCAAGTAGGAGGTGAAATCAATCCCATGTTGGGCATTGTTGAATGGTTAGCACTTAACATGTTTTGTAAGCCTCCTTGGGCAATGCCCTCCAACGATCCACAAAACCTTACAATTGTGCCTTTTGCAAATGCAATGTGTAGGAACATCAACATTTTCAAGGCATGTTTATTGATGTTTTCATGTTGAGTAGGAAGGCAATTACATGATGCCCACTCAAAAGCTAGGTTGTGGATTGTATATTGAATGTGTGGTTGTTTGAAAAAGGTTACAAGTGTTGGTTAATCATCATACCTCATCAATGTTTCGAGCTTCCAATAAAACCCCAAATACAAAAAATTGTTGTTATTTATTATTAACAAAACCATAACCCTTGCATAAGCTATAGTACCAATAGTGAATGAATACATCTCCGGTAAGCTCATGGATGCACCAATTCAAATGATGTCCAACCATCATTTTTTTTCAACTTTTAGCCAAACCTTTAGTATTGGTAGGTAGTTTTCAATTGTTGCATTGGTGTCTTGCTCAACATATGGAAAATTTCATTACCCAACCACCCACATATGAATTTCAAACAACCATTTTTTGTGCATGTATTCCCAAAACACATTTGTTGTAAATTATTTGAAGGTTAAAGATTTCACCTTGCCCATGGCCCATACCTTAACATTAGTTCTAGATGGACCTTCCATATCGACCTTCCATATCAAGGGAGAAAATGCCTTATAAATATTATTAAAGGGAAAAAAAAGAAAAAATCACCACATTTTGTCAAGTTCACTAAGTTAGATTGCCACAATGTGATGTAAACTTTAACCTAGATTGCTTATTGTAATCGGTTGTGATGTAGAGCCCATTGTTAGCTTGCACTATTAGATTTGGGTTGATCATTAAACAACTCCATGAACAATATATCTTTTGCCAATAAACCACGATTTGTTACAATTTTTTGTCGTCATTACTTGCGATGAATATGGAACAATCATCGCCATTTCTAGCAATGAATATTAGAAGTTGAAAACTAACAAAGGACTTGTGGGATTATGATGCGAAGCAGTGGGGGTGCATTTTTCATCATTGAATTGAATTTTTTGTGAATCATGAATGCAACCAAAATTTGAAATGCAAGTATGGTTTCAACTTTTTCATCATGCATTTTTTTTTAAAAAAAATTTAATGTTATTTTTGGTTGTGTGTTTTGTTGCCTATGAATGTGTTTTGAAACTTTCTGTCATATGTTGTGCAAATGTAATGGCTTCAACATGGAAGGGGAAGTGTAAAGTAAATAATGTCTTGCCTCTTTTTTTCAAGTCTAATCAAAATTTTGGTGATTCATTCATCTAGTGATCCCACTTAAAATTTCAACCAATGCCATCTTCTAAGGCAAGCTTGAACAAAAGTAAGGTTGATTCTAAATCATAATTGAAATGCAACAATCTTATGGTGCAATTAGTGTGCTTTAATGGTTTCTTCATTTTCATTATTCCCACTACACCTAACATGTGAAATCCAGATTTTTCCATATGAAGATTTAGTCATTGCTGAAGAAACCTAAAAAAACACATAATGTTTTTAGCAAGTGTAGAAAGTTTTGAACTACACAATTTTCATGGGTAGAAATGTTCAAGGATGATTCAAGAGAAATTAATCTTGTGAAATGCATTGTGTGTTTGGCTATGAAGGGAAAGGGTGTCATTTTGAGTTCGAAATGTAACACGCTTGAAAAGCATGCAAAAAAGACAAAAGTTATTTGGGACATGTCACAGTTGGGCAAGAAGGAAAGGGAATTTTATTTGAACAAGAAATGTAGTCATGCCAAAAATGAAATAACATATTTTCAGCATAATCATCAATGTTTTTAACATTTCATACTATGGACACTATGGGGATTTATTATCCACAATATTGGCTTCCAGGTGATGCAAACGAGAATTTCAGCCATAATCTTGAATTGATCAAATCACGTTGTTGCATAGAATGATGTTTAGAACCTATCAAAATTTTAGGGGCAAAAACATTATTGGAAATAGCTAGGATTTGTCCATCCATTTTATTTGCAAGGGGTCTAAGTATGCAATCCATCATATTCAAGATTACCATGAAGTCCAATGTTACCATTGCAATGGACGTTCCATTTCATGTCAATCTTTTAATACAATTTTTAATTTTTGCATAATTTTTCAAACTGGCAAGAATTGCAATGGTGCAAATGTTAGGGTTAATGGAAGATGAATGGACATTTTCCACCTTCTATTTCATGAACTCAAAGCTGAGGAACTATTTCAATGAGCACCTACACATTGTTGTTGGGATGTATTCCCAAACTTTCTACACTTTGAATACTTTCATATATCACACAACTTATGATGATTAGAAAGACTAAAAAAAACTTAGGTGAGGTTTGAATTTAATTCCAATGGCAATTGTTTAAGGTTCTATCCCCACAATGACATGTATTGACTTAAGTTGAATGGTATTTTGCTAGGGAAATTATGGCATTAAGTTTGATTTAAAAAAATTTTAAGAATTTTTGCTTTATAGTGCACCTTGTTTGAAGGTTGACCATTATGTGTGAGTTGATGATTCAAGGTTTGCCAATGAAGGTTTGCCATTGTGTTTGAAGTTGTTTAAAACTTGAGTTTAAGTGTCTAAGTGTTGGAATTTGAAGGTCTATTTGCTTAAGTGTCTATATGAGTTTGAAGGTTTATTAAAAGTTTGCCATTAATTTAAGTTTGTTTGAGTCTTAGTTTGAATGTCTACCATATAAATGTCTAAAAATGATGTTATTCATGATCAAATAATTTCCACCCACACAATTTTCCAACCCATGCACATGTCCAAACTATCTATGTTGTTTTATACATTGTGTCATTGTGTATAGCAATAAGGTGGCATAAAAATCAGCTCCTAATCATCCTCAAAACAATGCAAATTTGTTTCCATCTGGACACACCAACCACTTAACAGTCATTAGAATCACCCTTGCTTTTTAGGTGTCTTCAACCTATACACATCCTTTGAACTCTTAGGGGCTTGTGGCCCCTTTGCACAATCAACACTAACCATATTCATGGTGTCGTGGAGTAAACAACCAATCCTCTTGTCGTGACCCCACCCCATGAACTAATGGGGGATCAATTAGGATCTTTTGTGTGTACCATCATCTCATTAACAATTGTGCAATCATTGCCACCTTTTAAGTCAATTCCCACAATTGGATGATAAAGTTATAGATACCCTTAGCTCTTATCACTCACCCCAAGCTTAAACATCAATTACATTACTCTGGTACTTTTTGTTGGCATGTACAAGAGAATGTTATGTGTTTTCCATCAAACTTGCAAAATGGTTAAATAACACTTCCATAGAAATGTAATCACTAAGTTATGAAATAATGAACCATGTTTAAAGAAATATCATGTTTTACCACTAGGTTAGCACTTGGTGTTTGGCCTTCCACTCATAAGGCCAAGTACATGGCTATGTTGTGCACAATGGCATATCCACACTGCCAACCCCCAACATGTGTAACACATGGAACAATAATAGGTGGGATTTGAACCCACTCATGGAATGTTGGGTCATTGAGGTTCTCACCCATCAAAAGTTATCAAGCTCCTTAACCCATTTGAGCACAAGCAAGTTATGAAAGGTTAAGTGTTGAACATTAGGTAATGAATCAAGACAATATATGTTTTGAACTTTTGCACAAATATCACTCCAATGTTGTTGTGCATGGTATGGAATGATAAGAATGTCATATTCCATATCATCACAAACATATGTCAAGTAGGTTTTCACCCATTGCATCACCACCTTGGCATTTGTTGCCCCTTAAGAAATATCATTTCTAGGAAGGCTAATGTTCAATGATTGAGTTAAAAAGCTTGATGCCACAAAGATATTACATTGGATGTTTGAGGATAGACCAAAGAACTTGCTGAAATTGAAAAGGTCAACAAGTGTGTCTAAAAATCAAACATGATGTTGCCAATATCGTGTAAACTTTGTGATGCACATTTGTAGAACACTACTTGACTAGCACTTGGAACTAATGAAGACAAGCATTTGTGCCAATGAATAAATGTGTACTTGGGTACATTAGTACATTGTGATATTTCAATAATTAGAAAAGACACTAGCTTGATGTTTTAGGTTACATATGACCCTTTAACGACATGGCTTGGTTTCATGGAAGATGCATTGAATGTTGTGGATCATCTCTTGCGCCCTACAAAATCTGAGTGAAAAAATATCTAGCTTTATAGCAATTGCATAACCTAAACATTGTTAGATGTTGGGAGGGTGGTAATTATTTAGAGCTCTTAACAAAGTTTGAAACCTCAATCTCATTGGCTTCAATGTGACCTTTAAAATGATGTAAAAGATTATGTGAACAATCCATGGTGGGGTTATGATCATCATATGACAATACACTAATGATTGGCATGGGCTCTTCAACCCCAACAACTTATGTGGGTGGGAACATGTTGTAAACAACTAAAGCACTTGTGGTTACAAATGAAACACTTGAGGTTACGGTGGACCCCCCATAAATGGGTAGCATTGTCAAAGCATTAAATTGAACTTGTTCATCTTCAATTTTTTTAATGTGTTGCAACTCCTAAATGGCTTTCATAATCTTCCTTTGCAAGGCTTTGCAACACTACTACTTTTGGAAATTTGCTAGCTATGTTGTCTATGCAAATGAGACAAAACAAAGTCTGCAGAATGATAACAATGTTATGATATTCAAGAAGACTAGTGATGAGTTCAGTCTATCACTTCAAGTGCTTCATTTTGTATGTAATTTTGTAATTTTATTATTATTCAAAATAATTATTATTTCATTAAATTAAAAAAAACCATTTACATGTGCCTTTTCAGGTCCATGTTAAATAGTAAAATCAATTTGTCTTTCCTTGAACAACAATTTAGTAGATGCTTATATGCCTTTGACTACTTTATATTTTTACACAACATTTGGACTTTTAATGTTGCTTTGTATTCGCCTTTCAATTCAAAGAAGAAAGACCATGGGTGAGAGGTAATGTTAAAAGTAAAGTTGTGCACCTAGCAAACAATTGCATGGCATTGCACCAAATTCTTGTCACCCCACCATCATCCCACCATTATCTAATTTGAGAGATTCATCCATAAAATTTTCATTGAAACTACTTGCCTAAATGATTGGAATAATTATTTTACAATTTCAACATGAATTGAATTTGGTCCCATTTGCTTTGGTAAGTTGGTTTTAAACTTGTTTTATTTCAATTTAACATATTCACATCAAATTAAATATTATGTGTATAGATTTTGCATGCAATGTTTTTCTTTTTGAGCTAAAAGAAAAAATGGCAAAAATGGTGACAACATGTGGGGGCTTCTCCAAAGAGAAGGTTTTTAATTTTCTTTGGAGATAAGTTGTTCTAACAAGGGGTTTCATTTGAGGGTAATGTTAGAAATTTTTGTTGATAAAAAACTAAATGGTGACTACTTGAATTGTATCTTCAAAATCAATGGCTATTTAAATGAAGGTTCCATCATTGTTGTGGCTATCCATTAATAATAAGGGCAAGTTATGTGGCAACATAACACAAATGTCAACTCAAACATGAGGTTATATGTAAATATGATTTTCAAAGTGCAATTCAAGCTTCAACTTTCAAGGTTGTACATAAAACCATGAACAAATGAAGATTACAAATTGTCAATGAACACTACATGATGGGAACAAACAAACACCACAAAATTGGAAATTTTTGGGGTTGATCAATGATTCAACGATTCACTAGAGAAAAAAGAATTGGTAGAATGTAGGGTTCAAAGGTTGTGTTGTGTGCAACATAGGTGTTTTGGGGGACAGAGATTCATCAACAGGTTTTTCATCAAACAAAAAATTACTGCATTGAAACCCTCATGATGTACTGTTTGTGTTGTGTTGGACATGAGATGGTGTATTGTTGGCAAAGAAAGGGGGGGGGAGAAGGATCCACCTTCAAATGGTTACTTCTCACAAGCTGCAGCAATTGTTGCTCTCAGTCCCCATCCTCTTGTTGTGCACTGGAAGAAATTCTTCTGCGCTGAGGTTCAGCCTTTCAAGAAGACAAGGTGATCCCTGTAATCCTATTTAAAGTCAACAACACCAAACCACTACAGCCAAGTTTAGCCTTTCAAGAACACAGCATGATTGTTACAAGCATACATAAAATCAAGAATGCTAACCACAAGAGATGAAAGACAATTCACTGGCAATAACTCAAGTGCCAAATCTCACATTGAAGGGCTGAACCACAGGCATTAAGAAAACATTTGAGGTGCTGTCCATCTGTCACCCACTTCATGTTTCCATTGCAAACACCAACAGAGAATTAGTGGAAAGGTCCAGGACTGCAAAAGTTTTCCAAATGTGTGTTCCAGCTGAAAATTCAAAAAAGATGGGGTGACCTATGACCTTCGAAGTGCAGTCAACCGATAGACATGCTATGATATGAATCAAACCAGACCTTTGCAAGACCTTCCACTTGAACAGCCTAGAATGCAGAGTACAAAACTGAATGACTTGCTCAAATGAGTGCAGCTCATGTAGACCAAGGTTTATTCCAGGTGCTGCAACAGCAGCTGCAAGCTAATGTTGTGCTTGCATATGGAGTTTGCACCATGAAGGTACATGCTCTGCAGAACTCTGAGCAAACACCAAAAACTTTGCCACAGCTGCTTTCCTATACTAAGACTAGGGGTGATGATGAATGTCTTGACCACCAATTTATGAGGCCTGGAAATGCTAGGCACCCAATCCATGCTATTAAGTCATCACATCCTGTTCCTTCCCCACAATGCTACAGGCTCTCCTTGAAAACAGCAAATGTCAATGAATGATGGCTATCTGTGATCATCTCTGAGATTGGTGATGAGACACATCACCGTTCCCAGCTTGTCTAAATAATGGAGACTGCAAATTAAGCTATGCAAGCAAGAAGTGAAATATATCCCGCAAGGTGATGATTCCTTCCACTTGTCGGCTGCCTGCCTCAATACATATCAGTCGCCGAACTCCTGTACCCAGAATTCCAGAAAGTCATTAGCAACAAATGAGAGTACTTCATTGTACTTTGAAATCAGCATGCACATCTCTTTGTCAACAACCTACAATGACTGGATTTTCACAAAAAGGGATCCAGAGACTTCTCAGAGAACACTTTTAACATGCAAATAAGATTGCTGACTTCACAATTGCACTATATTCTGGTGGTCAACTCTACTGAAGCTCTAGTGAAAAGCTAACTGGGGAATGCGCACATTTGGCCAGTCCACTACACAGGGGGGTAAATAAAGTACCGGGAAGGGCTAGTCGCTCAATGACATATCGAAGGGAATCTGAACGCAGACACATCATGTAGCGACTACTGCTGCTGGATCCAGATCCTGTACAATCCTGAGCAGCACCTATTTGTAGTGCCTGTCATCCATCCAATCCCAATGAATCCCAATCCTAATCTGAAATCAACTGGATAGTTTCTGCCAAAACTATCAAAGCACAAGGTGGACATTCTTAAGCAAGCCAACCATTGAGAAAGAGCTTCTGAAAAGTCTGAATGTAGAATATAAGGTAAACATAACTATGAGATTGCAGAATAAACTCTACAACAACACTAGCATGTGGATTAAGTGAAAATAATCGAATAAAAATATTGGTCAAACATTTATACAAAAATCTGCAAGTTTCTGTTCATTTTTGAAAGTAACAGGAGTCATTACGTCAGCTAGCAATCAAGAGGCACGGCCAATGAAGAGAAGTCAATAGTATCCTCATTCATGCTGCAATGGGCTTGTGACGGGTAAGCATTTTAATTTGCCTCTGGAAGAAAAATAAGAACAAAGATATGCAAACCAAAAAAGTCACAACTCAAAATATCACAAGAGTGACAAGACCTGATTGACAGTCAAGTCATTGAGCTGTGGAAGCATATGTGTGCGGTCCCTTGCCAAAGCTGTGATGTCTCTGTTGACAGGTGAGCACAGAAAGCACATCATGGACACAGTCAATATGCAGCTATTGCCTGTAGGTCTCCAGTTCCTCACAAATCAGGTGGCAACATATGACTGAAGCGCAGACTATCCAATTTGCACCAAACCTATGATCTGCATCCCAGTACACTATAGCTATTCTCATAAGGCCCTCACCCTTTGTGGCCATAGACCCCATGTCTATTCTTGGACAAAATTGGCAGAGGTGCAGTGGAAGAATGGGCAACAAAGCCAGCCACTAAAATAACCAGAGACCAACATTGGCAAACACACACACACACACACACACACACATATGCTGGTGATTTCTCCTGTACCAGCAATATAGTCCAACCTTGTGAGTGTCATTCACAAAGTATCAGATCATTCCCTTCATCATGAATAGCAGTGACTAGCTGCCATTACCCCCACTGAATTGTCAGCTCCCTACAGTGGTGTAGCTCAGTGTATAAACTGCTCAAAATTTCAGGCAGACACTAATACATGTCCTGAGTTTCTGTTGCATTTTCGGAAGCAAAGGGAATAGCTAGCAGTCAAAAGACATAGCTCACAAAACAACTCAACAGAATTCATTCAAGCTGCTTGTAGTGTACTCTGTGTATGATGGAAGGACAGCTACTGCTGTGTAAATAAAGTGATGGGACCTCAGAAACTGTATAAAATAGTGAAGATGGCTTGAGGGCACAAACCCAGGAAATGGACATGTAACCACATTCTGTGGAGGGCACACACAGCCCACAACAAGCTGTGCACATTCTGCAGCTCTCTACTCATGAGTACCACTTCACAGTGCATATGTCTGGAACCCAGCTACAAGGAAAGAAATTTTCTGAGGATTGCACATCACTGAATTTAGACAATTTAAATCCAAAGTTAGAAGCCTGGCATCCCTCTGAAGGGAACTCTGATACACCAGATAGAACTGCTCAGAGCACTAGCTTTATCTTTCTAGCATGTTTAGAGATAGATTTAACACTTCACTGCACAGAAGCAAAGGATCACAAGGATGACAAGAAAGAATGCTCTGAGCTTGCAGCAACTTCTAGCACACCTGCTCTAACTCAATGCTGATGGTAGATATTTCTGCTCCTACTGCAGTAAGAGAAAATACATAACACTTTGGCACAGTCAAACAGGAGGACAGCTACCTGCGGGCATACACATCTTGAAACACACCATTCTCGTCAACAATAGGAAGCGCACTCACCCTAGCTGCAGAGTACCACATGATGGATTTAGTTTCTTCCCAATTGATCATATCTATAACACTCCACAGAAAACCCCACAAATAACACTTTGGAGGTCACAATTAGGTCAGTTCCAGCCCAAGACAAATGCAAAAAAGGAGTGCAGTCCTAACATTGCGAGTGTCACAAAGTATGCCGGTCATTCATATGCTTATAATTCTTTGTGACCCTTAGTGCTAAAATAAGCTCTAAAACTAGAAACCTACTGACAAACCTTCAATGAGAACTGCAAGTGCTTGACTGAGGCGTTCATCCCCACGAAGGATTCGAAGGGCTCGACTGCCTAGCTCTGCAATCCCAGGAACCCAAGTGCCTACACGTAGTGTACCAATAGGCTGAGACAAAAGAGGAACAGAGGCTGGTACATGGCGAAAATGTCTGCATATGCCTGCACTTGCTTTCAAACAATTATATGTCAATGACTTCATCTGTCTCAACTTCGAGAGTTCCAGATCAAACAGTAACTTGTGAACAGAACTACAATATAGATTTATTCAACCAATATTTAAAGACATTAATCTCCCACAGATACACTACTTGAGAAAATGGAGGAAGGCAGCAAATTGAATGGAGCATACATTTCAGTACATCAGAAAGGCAAGCCAGATGTAAGAGCTCAGGCACCAAGGCATGAGCTGGATAGTATAAAATTGGCAGCTGTGCTATGTCTCGACTCAGGAGCTCATCAACCACATGCCTCAGAGTGTCATCCGGTCCCACCTGCCATCACTTTTCTGCTTAGGTCACATTTCTCTATTCACTTTTGCTCACCCATCTCTTGTCCCTCAACATTTAACATAATACTTGAAGTCCACTCTCGTGCTTTAAGAAACTACTCCCCATAGATCCTGCAGATTTGATTAGCTGCAAGATAGAGGCAAGCATTATTTGGAAATGCTCTTGGAAAAAACTCAGTTGTAATCTTGTGGCTATAATGACATTGTCAGTTTGGACATGACAACACACATGCATATCAGAGAGGAAAAAACATAACACTGCTGCAACCTTGTAGCCTAACTGTGCAAGCAGATTTCCAGTGTGGGAAAACCAGAGTTGAAGGCCTAAATGAGAATTGTGATCCTGGTTCTGAACCAGCAAACTAGAACAATAGCAGACAAACACACTCACAGAGACAAGAGAGTGTCGAGTAGTTGCAACAAGGCCCTGCTTCTCCTCCTTCCATTCTGCAATTGTATGCGTTTCCAACTCCTCTTCAGGGAATACAGCTCCATTGCTCTCCAACTATTTCCCATCCCCACAACCACCTTTGCTTTCACCAAACATGCACCCTAGATACCGTATGGACATGCAAAGCCTGCTATAAGTCATGCATTAAAGTATTCCTCCTAGAGTGAAAAATGCCTACATGACATGCATCTGCAGATCCCAGAAAGATGGCAAAAGCAACATATCCTTCTCATGCAGCAGGGAGAATGGTGAGACTATCAGACACAAAAACCTGCTGTAATATAGTGATGAAGTCAGAGGCTGTGAGCATGCCAACAAACTGCTGGGCTGCTGCATCCCACAGTGGGGCTGCAGGTATTCCCTGCAAAATTCACCCACAAGCTGATGAGCAATTTCAAAGTCACAGTACTGCCAACAAAATGGTGAGAATGTCAACACGCGTACTCTACCTTATGACCTAACAAAGGCGTGATGGACAATTGTAGGAGCACAGTCAAGAAACCTAGTAGAATGAAATGGAACTGCAGAAATTGCTGGTACCTGTTCATACAGTGCATGAAAGGCTTGCTTCACAGGTAAAGTCACATCCAATGCAACAACCTGGCCACACAACAGGCTTTCTGTCAGAACTCATAGTTTGCAACTGAGGCAATCACTCCCAACAAAAAGCTAGACTGAATCTTATCCACAGCTCCCTTTGACACTCACCCTCTATTCTTCTGGATTTTTATCTCAGTGATCTGGTCATCAACATGGGATAACCTCAACAGAATGGGTGGAAGAGAGAGCTGAACACACCTTGCCAGATTCTGGCAACAATTCATAGGCTGAGTGATGAAGCAGGAAGTCCATTATGTTCTTTTTTGAGGCCTCTGCCTCTGCAGCAGTGACAATAGTGGCACCAGATTCTGCCATCAGAGCTCTACTAAGATGATGCTGCTGTTGTTGTGGATGATGGTGGTGGTGATGATGATGCTCCTCTGCTCCTGATCCCTGCATCAGTGATTCATCACAGGATGTGCATAAATTAGAAGCATCTCACAGATGCAAACCCTGGAGATAGTATTGAACAAATGCATATATATATAGGCTACCCAAGCTTATAGATGCAAAAAGGTATTGTGGTAGTATCAGGTTCAAAGACAGAATAATTACAATGTGGTGGAGCATATCGTGGTCAACATCCATTGTGGCACCTAGAGTAACAGGGTCAGAGGTGGGAGGGAGTATATGGTGGGGCTGCTTGGTAACCAGTAGCCAGTTGTTAACATTGCCATTTGTGTCCACCATATGTGCCTGCTGCTCATCATGTCTCCATTCCCCATCTACAATAAACTTGTACTGCACCATTCCCCGAATTCACTTTGTGTTCAAAATCAATCTTAGTAAACATTTCAACTGCTGGACACAAAAATACACTCTAGCAGTGTGGCATTGAAGAATCATTGCAGACAGAGTCCAAAAAATGATGGCCATACCTGGTGATAACCAGGAGAAAGGCTGCATATAACCTGGAACACAGATGATGACCCTTCAACTGGTGACAAGGGCAATGTCTCCTGCCATCTGTATTCCCCAAACCTGACCCAATGAATTTGTGCCATAGGAACATCCAGCACATTCATTGCTGTTCCAACTAACAAATTGGAGCTCCAGCTCTATCAGTTCAGGAAGGATCATCACAATTCAATCCAACAACCCTAAGGCCAAATCAACATGCAAGAGGGCACCAACAGCTCCAATGCACAGCTGCAACAATCACTGAAGTGTGACAGCAACATCTTAGCCAATATAGTTGCCATAATGTTGGCTAACAGTTCCTTCTCCGAGGGGTAGATGAACTATCATGCACAAGAATTTTGATATCCAATCGACCCATAATGATTTTTCCACACTTCCCACACCTTCTGGTCCTGTGACCAATTGAAAAAGGATAAAGTTGGGCACTGCTGCCCTCAACATCCGGTATGGATACTATCTTCTTGACATTCAAACTCCTTTGAAGAGATTTGGTCTTGCAGTTGTTGTCTTGGCTAAAGTTTGGCACTTCTGCTATCACCCTCCAGAATAAGTGTTTATCTTCTTGATTTTAACTTCCTTGACAAGCTTCCGATATGCTGTCATTTTCTTGTTGTGTGTTGTTAGATCTTCTCACATTCTGGTGATTGAGCTGTGGCCTATGTATGCAGGGGGAAAGTGGGTAGGGTGGGGGGGGGGGGGCTTCCGGGATCAGAAAGCACAAAGGAGGGACAGAAGGCATCAAAGCTAAAAAAAATTCCAAGGGTTCCA
>Ga0116227_10005568_pt1 | contig 26390 bp, 18 predicted proteins | sample S1TSphgellanicum_FD_89693 | JGI IMG/M metagenome (GOLD analysis project Ga0116227, IMG submission 89693) | Host-associated microbial communities from peat moss isolated from Minnesota, USA - S1T2_Fb - Sphagnum magellanicum MG | ecosystem: Host-associated > Plants > Peat moss > Unclassified...
AACATTCTTGAACAAGAACGTCAAAATTAATTAAAAAAAAAAAAAAAAGCTCCAAGGGAGACCGGGGGAAAGGGACCCCCCCCCCCCCCCCCAAAGAAAAGGAATTTTTTGAAAAAAATGGAAAACAACAAAGAAAAAAAGCGAGAGGTTCGGAGGGGAAGGGGGTGCGCCGGAGAAGAAGGGAATGAGCCGTGGCGTGCACCCACAGCGCCACCTTGCGAGACGCACAAACACACGCAGCTGCAAGCGCGCCATCGCACGCACACAAGCGAAGGGGGGGGTTAGAGACGACATCGATCAGCTTTCACTACTGGTGAGTGAATGAGAGTTTGCGAGCTTCTCTGGCAAGGTGTGGCCAGGAAGCTCCGCATTTGTCTTGCCCACTTCGAGCGAGCAATTTTTTTTCTCGTTTTCTTTTTGTCCCCTCAGGTTTTTTGTTCTGCGTTTTGGGACTTGTGGTTCGCTTGTTGCAACTATCGCATCGACTGCAAAGTTTCCTCGTCCCTCTTTGCCATTAGCTTTAGACTTTGTCGGACCTTGTTGATTGACGGGATCTTTGTTGTATGATTCGATCGACTCCAAGCTCTTGATCATCTGTCGCAGGAAAAAAAACCAAATTGGTTGTTGCGAAATTTTGGCAAAGATTGTAGTTTGCCTTTATTGTCCTTGTGTGTGTGTGTGTGTGTGTGTTTTTTTTTTTCTTTTCCATTTCCTACGATTCTTTGTTGCTATTTGTGTTCCTCTCTGATCTGAGAGTGAGATGTTCAGGAAGTCTAAGGCTTTTCTGACAGGCTGCTTCTCACAAATATGACCGTAGCCGGCGCGGTTGTTCTTTGGAGCATGCACACTAGTGCTAGCGAGTGTCGCCACGGGCTGCCACAGACTTACAGCAAGTGCAGCCTTTGGCGCAAGGACACGTTTCGTAGAAATGCGCGTAACGTAAATCTGTGTCTTGTGTTGTCAGGGACGTAAACGCGCAAGCGAATTGCAAAGTTTACCGCTGAGGAAGGATTGCGTTCGAGCTCGTTGATCTGCTTCCAAGGAAAAAAAATCTGCAGCACTGGCAGGTCCAGACGCCCACAGCCGCGCTCGTGATCGAGCAGCTCGCAGAGTGCAAGCTTCCTCCGAGGATTACGCTCCAGCAGCTGGGTGGGGAAACGGAATGGGCTCGCAGTCTCTAAGTCCGCAGCAAACGCAAGCTCGTCCTTCGAGTATGGCAACGAATCCATCGAATCCTTCCAGTGGTAGTAACAACGGAGGACTGGCTTCTTCTACCTTACCAGGAGGAGGGCTCGGGCGCTACAACTCCCTGGCACGACAATCGTCCATCTACTCGCTGACCTTGGACGAGTTTCAGAACACCATGACGGAGCCAGGCAAGAACTTCGGATCCATGAACATGGACGAGTTCTTGAAGAACATTTGGACGGCGGAAGAGAGTCAAGCCATGGCGGCTGCGATGGGCTCAATCACTGACAGCGCTCAGGCCGGGAATGCAGGTGGGATGCTCACTCGGCAGCCAAGTCTGGGCGCAATGTCGCTTCCCCGCACGCTGAGCAGGAAGACAGTGGACCAGGTGTGGAGAGACATACACAGGGATTCCTCTGGAGGCTCTGACAGTGGCGGCGGCGGCGGACTCGCTGGAGGTGCTGCTGGAACCACGCCTCAAGAACGAGAAGCCACTTTTGGCGAGATGACCCTTGAGGATTTCCTCGTGAAAGCTGGTGTGGTGCGAGAAGATGCTGAGATTGGGAGCCAGGGCTTCAGTCCTTTTGTGGGCGCAGGCATGATGACTTCTGGGGACAGAGACAGAAGTATGCAGGGTGGTGCTGCTGCAGGAGACAGAGGCGGTGCTACTGGCGGTGACATTGTCCCCACTCTCTCCCTCTCTCCAGCCAATGTCATACCCAGTCAGGCTTCCATTGATGCCATGCAAATGGACGCTTACAACAAGAGCCAGGCCACAACCCAGCAGCAACAGGTACACAATTCACCAACTGCAGTGTTGTGCATGGTTTCCTTTGGCTTTCTTGGTCACTTCCTTGTCAAATGCATGTGCCTTATTTTGGAGTTTGAGGCATATCCTAGCATGTGGAGATGATCTACTGAATGCAAGAAGTTACTCTGCAAAATCAGGCTCACATGGTTTTGTCACACATGTTTAGAGTTTTGTGCATTTCACTGGTTTAATTGATGTTGCTTTGGTGTATCTTTAAGTTCATCTCCTAATTGGAAGATTTGAATTGTGTTTGGACATGGGCAGGCTGACTGGCTCCGGAGTATGGCACAGCAGCAACAGCAGCACATGCTGCAACAACAAGCAGCAGAGGCTGCTGCTGCTGCTGCTTACGTAAATGCTGCAAATAAGAGAATGGGAAATGGAGCAGGGCCCATGGTTGGAATCACAGGCATGGGTATGGGAGGACACATGGGTGTGGCCATGGGGGGTGGCTTACCAGGAGGAATGCATGGTGCTGGATTGGGTATGGGTTTGGGAGCAATGAGAGGAGGTATGGATGTCAACATGGGGCTTGCTCCAGGATCTACGTCCAGCCCAGAGTCTGATGGTGGTCACAATGGCTTGTCTCTATCACCTATGCATTATGGATTGGATGGACCTCTGCGAGGAAGAAAGAGAGGGCCAGATGGTCCTGTAGAGAAAGTTGTTGAGAGACGGCAACGCCGAATGATTAAAAACAGGGAATCTGCTGCACGATCCCGAGCTCGCAAGCAGGTATGTCATCATGCTGTGCAAGAATTTGCTGCTCATAGCACAATAGGGCATGCAACTGGCATTGATGGAGAAAGTTTCCCTGCCACAAGAAACAGAGTATTGCACAGGCTGACGTAACAGTCTTGATCATAATGTTGAGCTGTTTCATCCTTCCCTCTTCCAACTGCCTTGTACCTTTCTCAGGCCAAATTGATGGACATAGCTGTTTGGCAATTGCAGGCGTACCAAGTAGAGTTGGAGGCAGAGGTGAACCAGCTGAAGGAAGAGAACTTGAAGCTGAGGAAGCAGCAGGTATCCATGAAGAAATCTGATCGTGGCCTGCTTTGGGTAGCTCACTTCACTGTTTATAGTTTTGGTGTCAGTTCTCTTCATCTCTTTTGCAAAAGGTCTGGCATGTGACAGTTGCTCGATGCATGAAGGTTCTCTTGACAATAGTGGAAAGAGTCTTGTCTTTTTCTGTGGTGCTTGCCAGTCTAAAGTTGCAGAGTACTTTTCAAATTCTTCAAATTCTGATATGTATAACAAGCATTGCTGGCTGTCTTTAAAGAGGATAACCACAGACTCGGTTGAAGTGTAATGGATGATTTGTGGAACATTTGTATGAGACTTACTAGTCTATATTAGCAGTGGCCGACAATCTCACTTTGTCACTATCTGTTGCAATTTTTGCAAATACATTTGATGTCCATTTTCCCCCTTTCCAAACAGTTAGTAAGCAATATACCATTCTCACTCCAGCAGGGGTTTTGATTTCTGTCAATTTTGGTATCTGTGTTCTGAAGTATTCTGCTGTGTTTGCCTAATGTTTAAAACAGGAAGATGGTGCTGAACGACGCAAAAAGCAGGTATGTTTTAAAAAGTTATGTGGTCAATCTGACAATTTTAGCTTCTGGATGTTGATGCTCCAGTGGGGTCCATTACATTGAGATGTTGATTCCACTCATTCAGAAATGTAAAGTTGAATGGATATGTTGTAGACCAATAGTGGCAATGCCATTGCTAGTTCTTGTGACAGCCATCCTCATCATGTTCTCTAGGAAAGTTCCTACCAGGACTCTTAACTTGATAGGCACAGCACTTCACCAGGTCTGACCATTTTACTGTAATAAATGATTTTTTTGTACTGAGGATTTGGTTTGCAGCTGCAGTTGATGGAGATGATGAAGATGACAGGCAAAACCATTGCCTCAGAGGTGAAGGCATTGCGAAGGACAAGAACAGCTACATGGTAGACTCTTGACAGCTGCCAAATTTGCATGGCTATGAGACTCTAAAAATGGGGAATCAAATCCCTTGCTTTCACCCATTTCCTCCTCCAAGGCACACCAGAAACAGAGGAATTACTTCTTCCTGTAACCTTCTTCTCGGGTGTCAGATGTCATCCTCAAATCTTATACCCTCTTGTGCGTGACAAGAGACATAATTGAGGAGGTGGTGATGGATCAAAAGTGGTGGTTTCAAGGGAGCCAAGACAGGCATTCAGCTAGGTCCTGTTGCATTAGCAACAATAGTGGCTCGGAAGAATCACAATGGTTTCACTTGCTTTTACCACTTGCATTGGATGGCACCAAAGTGTTAGAATGTGCTCCTCACATGGCAGGTATTTTCACTGCTTGCAAACCACAGCCAGGAATGTACATCAAATGTGAATATGCCTTCCATTTGTACATTTACCACAGTAGTTCCATTACGTTTTTCATTCTGATTTGCTTGGTTCTTGAGTCCCGAGCAAGTAGATCACAAATAGAGCACCAGCATATTGACTATACTTAAAATGACGGGACAGGGCTAGTGCACAATCCATACCCAATTTAGATCTGCTTGGCCTACAGTAACATATGGGAATTGTCTTTTCTCTCTTTTATGTACATACAGCTGTGGTGTCTTATGCCACAAATTGAATATAGTAGGCACTGCAAGAGGAGGAGGGCACACCTCTTTCTTCCCGTTGTATTTAGCATGTTAATTCCTTTTGAAACCTTCAGTGTGTACTCTTTGTAGCCATCCTTTCACTTCCCCATAGCACTACTGAAATATAAGCATTTGCAAGAAAAATTCACCAATTTTTGACCAATCTGTTTCTCCTTTGCGTCACCCTATTGCATCCCAAAACTCCTGGCTTGTTTGTTAAATGAACAGACCTTGCAATGACACGCTTAATCACAGTTTGATTGGATTTTCAATTTTGTGTTGTAGCCAAGAAATTTTTAAGTTTGTAATGTAATGAGGGTGGTGATTGGGTCCTACTACCCTAATAGGAGCCCCCTGAATCCAACTCCTTTTTTGACATGTTTACAAATTAAATTAATATGGAAAGTATATGTTATATTTTAATCTAAGATGTGGACAAGTTTGAAAATAATCTAATAAATATAAAATAACTTTCAACATTTTTTAAGCCTGTAACCATTGCTTTTTGGCACAATGTTGTTGAACATTGTTTTAGAACTAAAAGTTTCCAACTAACCTTGTGTTGTCACATTAGCATATTAAGATAACTTTGGAACTACCTAAAGAGGTGTGAGGTACTACCAGCCCTTTTTTGCACTTGAAATCATTTATAAGTTGATTTAGTCAAATTTGGTTATTAAAAAAATATGAAAGGAAGAAAATTAAATAGCTTATATATTTTTTGTTACCTACTTGAACCATGGATAGAAATGTGGTGATTTTAAAAGATATTTTTGAATTTTTATGATTTTTTTTCAAGACATCATTGGATTTGTGACAAATGTTTTTCAAATTTTTGCAGCAATGTGAAATTTCATACAAAAAAAATGGTTAGACTCTTAGGTTGAAATATTGTAAAAATAAGTTATTTTTGTAAGATTTATTTTTGCTATCATCTAATTCATTTTGAATAGGGTTCAAAATCTGCTTTGATGATGTTGCATCTTCCCATTTTGTAGTTGAAAATAATTAAGATTTTTGCAAGAACTATGATTGTGAATGCAAGAACATATAGTTAGTTCAAGACGTTGTTCAAGCTAAATTTGATCCTAAAGTTGCCATCTTTCTTGAAAAATGTGCAATCCTTCATTGGAAATGTGCTACCCATGTAAAACTCTCTTGCATGCAAGAAAATTATCCTTGCATTTTCACTATAACACATGATTAATAAAAAAGGCTTTACTTTAACGGCATGGTATTGAATGAGTATTTAAGAATATATCAGATTTTTAAATTCCATAAAATTGAAATTTTCATCACCACAAATATTTAATAATTGGATTTCTCAACACTGTAAATTACTTGCTTCCATGGATTTTTTATCGCCTCTCAACATGTACAATAGCTTTCATATAGAATTCAAGTTGCAGCCAACCACTTGGTCTTCTAAAAAGGTTGCATAGGCCTTGTAAATCAAATGACTATTACTCAAATCCACATCACCATAAAAGCGAAAGGAAAGAACAAAATCAATAGATAAAGCTCAACAGATTACGATCACAAATCAAAATCGGGAAGGGGCAAATGGTATCAAAGCAAGCCAAAGAATGTGGAACACTATAACACCTGCAAACAATCCCCTTCGATTGGAACCACAATTGCCAATAGTATTAAGTATGTGGCCAATGGCATCAGTACAATGCACTGTATAGTACTTTCTGGATAAAGATTTCATTTAACCGTGTGAAACTCCATGAGGCTGGTAAATTAGCAGGGCCCTCCAGGAGTACCAGTAGCAAGAAATGATTGGTTTTATAAGTGAACTATAATGATTTGCCCCAAGTGATGAACCTTGAATAGATAATTACTTTGTACAGTTCAATTTTCCAGGTTTATGTTTTGAGGATGAGGGACAACCTAACTTTGCACGCTGGATGTGCTAAATACTGATAGAAGCTCAAATGAGCAGCACCACCTGGCACACTCTAACCCAAACCTTCAATCAAACCCTTCAAGGGAGTTCAGTAACAACTTTGGCCGCAAATTGCAGCATGATCTTGTGGAACTACCCAAGCACAATTTCCCCCTTCAGCCTAGTGCACCAGGGAGATTTTGCATAACCTCCCTGGTGCAGGATTGTTTTGCTTGGATGGAATGTTTGCCATTAACATGAATGCACCTTATCTCATCTCAGCTGTAGAGCTGAGAACTGCTCCAGACTAGCACAGGGAGATTTCACACAACCTCCCTGCTGGCGGGGAGCATTTTGCTGGGATGGAACCTTGGCAATTAACATGAATGCACTTCATCTCATCTCAGCTGTAGAGGCAAGGCTCACAAAGGGAGGTTTAACATAACCTTCCCCTTTCCACAACTGACAGAATTCTGAGCTTCTTATTGGGCTCAACTTTATTTGGAGGTTTTCTTAGTTAGTTACCTGGGTACAATTTCACTTTTCCATGCCGAATTCTTCAAGTTCTCTAGTTCAGTGTTGACCAGGGTGATTCTGCAACTATGGAAAAAAGCACAAGCTCTATGTGAATGCTTGATCTAGTACTGGTCCATCAAATAAGTCATGATTTGGTCAGAGTTGAATGAGAGCCAACAACTGATTGATCAAACATTTGATGTAGTTGGTTGAGAAAAACAGCAAATTATGGTTCATGCACAAATCCAACTTGTAACAAAACAAAAGTGAGTTGAGAAGACTCGAAAGAGGCAAACATCCAAATGGACAAATTTTAGAAATTCTTCCACAAGGTAACTTAGAGGATCTATATTTCTGTAGGCCTTGATCAAATTGCAGTACAGAATGCAACAGTTCTGCATCCTGAATTATATGGAGCTGTAGAATTCTGAGCAAATTCATTACACTGAAGTTCCAGAGCAATTGAATCAGCTCTTAGTAAACTTCAGTTATGAGAAATTATACAATTACCAACAGGCAGGATCCTTGATAAATTCATGAGGGCCCTCATACAAGGGATGCGCTTTAGGTTGCACTCCTAATCGCTGCCATCGCTCCACCACTGCATCCTCTAGTCTCCTAACCTGTTTACCCAAGCCAATAAGGAGATCACAGGAAGAGGAAACTAAATAAAGTGGTCTTCAAGTTATCTATCTATGAAATTGCACTCCACAAGAACACTTCAAAGGCAACTGTTGTGTCAATTCCAGCCAAACTGAAACAAACAAGAAGAATGAGTTGTCATAAGCTTGTGAGTGTTACTCTCAAGCATCTGCATTCTCAACTTAATGCACCAAGACATTGACTAACAACAAGCACTTCCTGAGTGGTTTGTTTTTCAAGGATGTGACAGATGCTATTGCAGGGTAAATTATGTTGAACAAAGAAGAAAGAAATAGTTGATGAGTACAAAAAAAGTTTAAGCTAAAGATATGAGTTGGGAGTTTACTTGCTGTACAACAAAGGGCTCCCCTATAGCTGTCAATGGGGCAGATCGGATGGTGAGTAATCCATTATTATTTCCATAGACAACATCTGTGAAGTAGCGATCTCCCACCTACATGACACACCAGTCAGTCCCATATTGCTGTAGCATGAACTCTGATTGTGTTATCCAATATAAATTGGAAATTACACTGGTAGAATTGATGAACTCCTAATTTCAAAATGGAACATTTTAAATGGGCTTCTGTGATGCATGTTTCTAACAACTAGCAGGGCAGGTATTGGATTATAATCACGTGAAAGGTGATATCAGACTACTGGCTCAATGCTTTGTGCAAGGAAAACTGTTGGAGCTGATAGAGTTTGCAGAAGTCTATGATGTCCACTATCATCTGACTATTATACCCCTCTTAGGAGCAGTGTTGTTTTTTCATTTTTGTGATGTGGCATGGGTGGTGATGATTTTAAAGAAGCTTTAGCTTTAATGGCAAAATGATTTGAGAAGATTGTCAAAACAGTAGAAAACTAGCAGAAAAAAAGCCCTAGACAGTTAAAATCTGGCAAAAATTCTATCCTGACTGGATGCAAGCTGGCACCCTAAACCTCATCCAGGAGCAGTGTCTGGCAAATTGGAGTTAAAAACTCCTGTTGTGGTGGTTGCACCTCCCCAGATGAGGGCAAAATTTTGCCCCAGTTTGCCAGGAAAAAAAACACTGCTTAGGTGAGAAGTTTGGAGCCCATACATTTTCAAGGATATTTGGATGAGGGGATGTAAACTTTCATATACCTGAAGAAAGCTGGCATCTTGCAGAACTCTATATGTTTGGAATATAGACACACATAAAACAATAAAATCCTGTAGGAAAGAACAGAACTGATAATTCCAAAGGAATACTACCTGTCAAATTATTAAATTTTAAAGTAATCTGTAAATTTAATCAGGGTTCAACAAAAAAAACATACCATAATGAGCAATGATGGATCACACCCAAAATGCTTTTTCACATCATCTGCAGTTCCTGCTGGTTTCTTTGTACCTGGTATTCCATCAATTAAATCCCATTTAAAATCCACAGTTCATGAGGATGCTATCATCTCTCTGAACCTCTAAAGTACAATAATCAAAATTAGCCAACATCATAAACTAGAGCACCCAAATTTCCTGGAACAGTCCCATCAACTACCAAATTTAAATTCCATACATTCTGATTAACTGAGAACACACAGTAGCAAATTATTACAAGAGGATGGTACAAACATACTGTGACGGATCACTGGTATTCCAAGCCTTTCTTCCAAAGCATTGGCCTCTGCCCCTTCTGGATCAAACTGATATAGACCTGTGGTAACCCCAGCCCACACCCTTTTGTATAAGTCAACAGCTTCAATAGCCAACAGTTTAGGATTAAGTATATGAGGTGTACAGTTAGTTCATGGACAAAAACTCCTGAAGTTCATGGGGAAAAGAAACATAAGTGTGCAGTTGACGTACCAGCTGAGTTGCTGAGAAGGGCAATATGACCACTAAAAAATGATTGGCACTCCTGTAATGCAGGTGCCAGAGCAGGCCAGACAGCAAGGGCATACGGTGCTGTGAGTGTATTATCCTTATCAAAAATCACTCCTTTAAATCCTCTCTCCTGCAGAGCCTTCCAGTCTATCCACCTGTGATACAAGAGACATGTGTCCATTTGCAATCAAAACATCAGTCACCTAATGGCAGCAAATGACATGAAATTGTGGTAGCCTTCAAAGTACCATCAGACCACAGTGCGGTGACTTCCATGACTACCAAGTTGCTATTCCTTGGTGGTTATTATACCATGCAAAGTACTTGAGGATTTCACATTGAACCATCAAGAGCTGAAAACATTATGTGATGCATAAAATCCACTGTCCAATGTCATAGACAACAAATCTTTTCCTTAAGAAGCCCCATGACATAATTTTTCTATCCAGTTGCAACTTTAGCTCACCACACAATCTGTGTGCAACAAGTCATTAGTCAGGTGCCCTTTGTAAGGTTCACAAGAATTATCTTAACAACAAAGGGACAATGAACAGAATGAGCACCTGATGTCAGGAACACTGACATGGGGAATAGCAAGATTTTGATCCCGGAGAATAATTTGAGAAGCAAATGTGATGGCTGCAATATTTATTCTCTGCCCTAACTTTCCCCACAGTGTTTTCTCAAGCTTCACACCATCCTTAACATCCGAATCTGCTCCTTTTGGCTGAAGCTGACCTAAGTCCTCAGAGACTTGTACTGTGACCGGAACCTCCTTAGTTTCAAATTCTTTGGTTTTATCAATAAGGTTCACATCTTCTGATTGTGTCCCTGTCAAAAGTTCCAATCAGACACCTCAAAACAAATCCAAGCTCCAAAATTCAACTCAATTCCAACACCAATTTCTCAGCAAAATTGATCTCTTCAACCATGATCAATGCAGCAACTACAGCAGTAAGCAGCATTTCAATGCAGACATGGTCAAAGGCAGGCTGTGCATCACTTTGTCCCTTGCTCTGGACTACTTCAAACGAGGTAAAGCAAAACTACAGAAGACTTTAAACCCTGGAGAGAATGGTGGAGTTATACATGGACCCGGCAACATAACCAGAATTGACACCCTTTGCACCTACAAGCAAGGGTCTGTAGGAAAGAAAACATGTAGATCGCAGTCCCCAAGATCTTGCAACAACGGAAAAAGAAAGAAGACAACAATCTTACCTGATCACAAATCTCTGAACAAAACTTTGCTACTCTTATGACACACTTAATGGTAACCATGTAAGATCCCGTAGCCGCGAACAACTCAATGAAACCGCAACTAAGAAATTTCACTTACCAGTATGCCTGGAGTCTTTCGCTTCCTCGACCGAATCCATAGCAACAGCAGCCCCAACACCTCCTCTTCCTTCTTCTCTTCCTCTCGTTTCTCCTAAGCTAGAAACAGCAAATGTTTTTAAGAATCCAGCTTTAAGAAACGCCCCATTAACTCCGCCACCGCCGTGCAATCTCTCCGAAGTTCCCCCCCTTCGAATCACTCCACAACGCAGCTCCTGACACTGCAAGCAACTCGGCGTCCTTCTGACCCGAGACTGCAGCCTTCGAAGATTAGGGTTAGGGTTTGGGAGACGAGATCGAAGCGAGAAGGGAGCAGAGAGAAGAGCGATGTTGTTGGATAAGAAGCGCATTGCGAGAAACACAGAAAAGAGAGAACAACACGAAGTCACGCAGTCATATCACAATCGCATGACTACCTTGATGCAACACTGCAGCAGCGTTCTTTTTCCGTTACTGCAATAAACTAGAGAGGAGAACAGACAGAAGAGGGATGTTGTTAGTTAAGGAGCGCTTTGCCAGAACGCGAAAAAAGAGAGCAATACGAAATCGTGTCATCATATCACAATCGCATAACCCTCATGCCACAACAATGCGTTGTTGTTCCTTATCTGCAATAAGATGATGGAGAGGAGCTAAAACGTGAGGAGAAAACCTTTGTGTCCAGAGCCATGTGTCCGCTGTAAGAGCACCAAACACATGTTATGTGAGCAGCAAGAAGACCCAGTCTCCATCACAGATATTGCAGTAAAGAGCTACTGTTTTCAATTTAGTTTGGACATCAACCTGATCAGAAACTTCAGAGGTAGATGTGTGAGCTGTGAGGCAAAAGCAAAGCAATATTAATTGTTGCTGCTCTTGCAAAACAAAAACAATCTGCACAGCCAGAACCAGGAAGCAGTAATTTGAGCAAGGAACATTCTTAGTTACCGATCGTACAAAGCAAGCCATCTCTACACCCTGCAACAGGAAACAGACCTTTGAGCAACATCCATAGTTGCAGGTCTGACAAAGAAGCTATCTCTGCACCATACACAGAAAACAGTAGTTCTTCCATCTCACTACTTTGCAGTAGCATCCCCTGTGCTTGACAGTCTCACAGAAGGCAATTACTGATTAGGTGGAATGTGTTTCCAACCCCTAACTAATCTCATCATCTAAACCAAGGAAACAAGATCTTCATTCAAGGTGAAGGAAATTTATAACTCCATATGTGACACCATATACCTGACACCAATTGTTTCTGATCCTGCCACTCCAGTCAATAGCAAAGAACTGCTTTACAGGACTTTACTGGCCATACTGCAATGGCAAATAGCTTGAGGAGCAACTACTACTAGATCAGAGCTGTGGAAATACATAACGAATCATGAGATAGCAGAACATAGTTTGGTCAACAGCATATCATTGTATGGTTTGAAGATCTGTTCAAATCCTATGAGACCGCCTTCATTTGAAATTTGTAAATCTTTCCTCAAGAGTATAGCTCCTCCAAATTGATCATAAGTGGCTTTTAGTGTTCACCTGCATTGATGATGGTACTCAAAACCACCATAGTTAAAAGGGGCATAGAGGCAAAATATTGTAGTCCTCTGGTCAACACACAAAAGATTGACAGGATTTGTTTGCACATGTGCAATCCATGTATAGTGACACACAATCTTAAAGTCACTCCAGCTCAATAGTGCACTCACAACTACGAGCCCTTAGAGACAGCAAGCTGTTTTAACAAGCTTCCTTGTGTGCTTCTTGATAATCAGCATCTCATACCATGCTCTTAAGAGCTCGGCCTACTGATTGTTGGTGCCCTCCATGGGAGGCGACTCTGTTGCTTGCGCTCCTGCATTCGTCTGCACAACAATCAGAGTGTGGAATTAGGAGGTGGAAGACAATCTTCATGGTGGACCCTTGCAACAAATGGAAGTGCTACTGTTATATGGAAATATCCAATACAACTGAGCATTATTTGTGAAGCAGTTAACCACCATTGGAATTCCTCATCACAATGTTCTTTTAGTCTCCATCAGCCCTCTGGATTTCCAGGTGCAGTGTAAACAACATATCTACTGAACATATCAGCTGAGGGTGCCTATCTATGTATGCCATGTTGTCATGATCTGCATAAATCACCTTTGGTACTCCTTGGTGCGCTCCCGAAATTCTGTTGCTATATCCAGCCCTTGAAATGAAGCGAGCACTGGCCGAATATCTGCTGGTCGCTGGCGGGCCACAACTGTCATAGGGACAAACAAAACATAGTCATGGTATGATTCTGACAATTAATTGCTCAATGCACAAAAGAAATCAGAGCTGGTCTCCCATTGCACTGGTGTTTGAAAGGGGGCAGGGGCAGTTATACATTCAAGAAAGGGTAGTAGGTCCAAAAGCGCTGTATCATCATTTTCAAGCTTCCACGCTTTCACAGGTAATGCATTCTCAGGCTGCAAGCATGATTCCACTGCATGCCCACTCAAGTAGATGACATGTGATAAATCTCGGTTCAGCTTTGTCAGATCCTGCACATGTGCCCACCATATAGAAATCTTGTGAGATGTTCTAGTCTCAATACAGAGCAGGAAAAGCTGTAAAACAAAAAGAAATCATGGGGGAACTTTGAATATCAGTATGTCCTAATACTTGAAAACACTGCCAAGTATGCTAATTGTAACCAGCACACAAAAATGCAAAGGAAGAGCTTGTAACTTAACAGAAGTACAAGTGCAAAACAACATACCCGAAAATGCTTCCCATGGACATATTGTGTTGCATCCCGTGAAAGCCGAGCTCTTATACAGCCCTTTTGATCTAGTCGCTCCAGTACTGGATCCACATACTGTCGCCAAACTATTTTGTCACTACTGGAAAGCAAATAATCTTATGACAGCAAGAAAGTCATGAGGTGATAGCAAAACAGCAACCATAACCATCAAGCACTATGGTTGTTCCTTCCCCTACAGTTTATTTAAGAGAATTCCTCTAGTCTTCTGACATCCACCTGAGTGATGGTCTGCGTTTTAGAAGTGAACTGTCAAAAATGGGTTGTACCAAGGGGATGACTTGAAAACAAGCACTGATACAAGATGCAGGATAAGAGAACTTACAAAGCTGAGCTGGTCAGAGTATACCACCAGCTCATAATACTGAGCAAGCTGCTCCAGGAAGGCTTCAACTCCAGGTCTCTTGAATGTGCGCCAACCCCTGTCCCTCTGAAGGTTCCTTGACCACAGTCAAGTTCTTTATCCAAGTTGATATGCAAAGAACACCCTACTATAAACAAGAATTTTGTTCTGGAAAACAGGAAATACCCATTCAATAACATCTAAAACATCATGCGAATATTCACCTTCCAATCTGAGTGGACTAGTGTTTCATTCAGGTCCAAGACAAGTGTGAAAATTCCTGCTTCATGGGGCCGCAAATCTGGCAACAGCTTGTCTGATGATGGAGCTGCAAAACCCTGCTCCAGAGCCCCATGCCACACATTAGGCATGATCCCTAAGAAATGCCAATTTTCTTCTCCTGGCAAGGGTGCAGAAAATTGCAATCCTCCACAAGAAGTTCTGATTTGTGAAAATAAATTTGGTTCGCAAGTGTATACCTTTGAGGAAACACCTATATTTCTATTCCTTATGACTGGATTTTGATCACTCACTGATACAGGCTGATTGATAACAAATGTGATCAAACAACAAGACAAGGCACTATACCATCCAAACTCTACATGCAATACTTGCACATTTTGTTGACTGTTCAAACCTGAGTTACACAGCATGATGGAGCAAACATTAGTCTTGACACCAAACCTTTTCAGTGGTTTTGAAAATGCCAGGCATATGACTGTGCAGATTAACACTAGAGGAGAGCAAACACTTACCCGCACTTGGTCTTCCAATGATTTACGTATCTCAAGATACACCTCTGCCACTTTGACAACCCCTGCCATCCACATAACCCAGCCCACAACCTTGAGCAAGACCACAGAATCTGCATCGATTAATGACCTTTAACCTATCTTCTCTTTGTGCATGCACTATTTATTTTTCCAAAGAAAGATACAATTTGATATGTTTTCCATGTGTTAAAACAATTAAATCTGCCAACCCATAAAAGGGCCAATAACAAAGACTTGCACAGAGCTCATTTCAGCCAAAGCTCCACCATACTGAGCTCTCTTCCTTGGGAAACACAATCCTTAAATTACCACTCACTTTTGTAGATGTACCATATTAATTCTCTGAAACCTAGACTTGGATCTTCAAAGATTAGTACACATGGTGAAAAGAAACACACCATCAATGGCTGTTGTATACACCACCTTCCGAATATTCTGCACATTGAAACTACCTCACTTGCTTAGAACAATATCATGCTCAATTTCACTGATAGGTGCCACAACATGCAACAAATACCAAGAGGGGGATTTGTATGACTCCTCACAAGCCCCGAAACTTCATACCAATTAAGGAGTGGTCTAGATATTAACAGTACAGAAGGTTTCCACTCAGAACATTATGACATTATGACTCCAAGAGATATGAAATCTAAGATGAGGTGATAAGAGAAATGTGTGCTAGAATTTCAGCGAGCTGCACGAGCTGATCTTGCATTCAAGAGAAGCTGCAAACCCACCTTGGAATACATAGTCAAACACTGCTCACAAGAGGCTTCTTGCTCAACCACTTCTGATCCAAGGTAAAAACCAGGAAGTGCAAGAACTCAAGGCATGAGAGCTGACTTACATCCAAAAGGCCCCCATCTTCAGACGCATTAACATTTGCAGAAGCCTTCAACTTCAATACCTTACTTTCCACCTGCTTCACATCTAATGCTGCACACAAAAGGCAAATATCATGTTTGAGGTGCCACATGCTCAAGCTCACTATGCTTCCAGAAGAAAGTCCTCTACTGTAATACAGGAGAAAAACAGCAAGACATGGAACTGGAATGGAGCTGGCAATGAAGAGCCCTATTCAAGTAGAACAGCCTTCATAGGATGATGTGAGGAGCTATCTGATAAGTAATGCTTTAGGGCCATTCATAGGAGCTGCACTGTTTCTGTAGGAGCCTTCTAATTCCATGCCAAAACCTACATCTAGAACCTTTAAAAGATATAGGTAGACCTTGTGGTATTACCTATCCTAACAAAGGTGCTCAGTGAGCCCTTGGAAATGGAGACAGACACCATTTGGTGAATGAAAGTTGAATTGTGTAGGTCCAGTATATAAGTATATATATCACTGCAGGATTCAGGTGATCACAGCACCTTGGATTTAACGAAGCCCTAAATCAAGCCTAAGAGCAGGTTTCAAAGATGAAGTGGTAGGGATCGAGTATGTATGGAAGGGAGTGAACACTGTTCAGCAAATCCAACCTATACATAACCAATAAAAGCAGTTGATGAGGGAAACACAAAAGATTGAAGAAAATTCCTCTCGTAAACTTCGTGCAGGCAATCAACAAATAGAGGAAACGCAATCGTCAATGTGCAAGTTAAGCGGGAAGAATCTCGTTAATCCCCCTACAGTGAACCACTGCAAAGAGACTTTCGCATGAAGCCAGTCGAATTGTGTCCGTGAGAAGAAGAACAGTGCACATTTTCACATGCATAAAAACAGTATTGAGAGAGAGAACCGCGATGTGAAGAAAAAAAACCGGCGCGGGGGCGGGGGGAAGGGAACCCTAATCCCGGATCTACGTCTTTGGAATTGGAACAAGAGTATCCAATCAATCAGGTCTTCTTGCTCATAAAATCTCCCTTTAGAAAACGTATTCTGAGAGGGAAAAAACCAGGTACCCTTACCATATGTGACATACGCTGCAGTCCCGATAGCAGCCGTCGACGACAAAAGCAGGCTGGCCTTGACAAGCCTCCACAATGCAGTTTGCTTCTTGAAAACCTCTTCTCCATTCGCGCCTACAGAGGTACTAGGTTCGGAAGTCGAAGAAGAAGAAGAAGCCGACGAGATGGCCGCCGCCACCGCAGGCGTTGTTGATTCCGTATGAACCTCTCTGACGACGACGCGCAACGAGGACAGCGACAATGACGAGAGACCGATGTGCCGCAGTCTCTCGCTCGCACAGATCATGTCCTTCACCACCATGGAGGACCGCATCTCCTCGATCGCTGCAGCTCTTCACAAACACAAGCGTGCGTCTCAGGGACGCAAAAGTCTTTGTTTGTAGTTTCTTGCTGCAAACAGGTTTTGCATCCCGTTGCTTCTAGCGAACGTGAGAACTTGGGAACGTGATGTTCCCATTGCATCTAGCGAACGTAAGAACTGGATTCATGACGTTCTCCGTTTAGCTGGTTTTGCGTCCGGTTGCTTTTAGCGAACGTGAGAGCTTGGGAACGTTAATGTCTTCGACCAGCAGGTTTTGCGTCCCCGCGAACATGAGAACTGGGAGCATAACGTTCTCCGATTAGCGTCCCGTTACTTTTAGGGAACGTGAGGCCTTGAGAACGTTATATTCTTCGACCCCTCGCGTCCCCTTGCATCTAGCGAACGTGAGAACTGGGATTATGACATTCTTCGACTAGCATGTTTTGCGTCCCCTTGCATCTAGCGAACGTGAGAACTGGGATCATGACGTTCTTTGACTAGCAGGTCTTGCGTCCCCTTGCATCTAAGGAACGTGAGGGTTGGCAAACCGACCGGTGTTGGGCGGTTATTTGAATCTATAAAAAACTACCGGATTCGGTTCTTAGAACAAACAAATCAGAATCTAAGAACCGTTTATCTGGGGGTATTCCAAGACCCTTAAAGAACCAGCGGTTTTCATGAAAGAACCAGCCATGAACTGGCAAATTTATGGTCGGGTATTTGAATTTTTCAAATTTTTGAGGATGCTGGGGTCATATATCAGAACTCAGTCTTTGAATTTTGAGAACCGTGGTTATGAGTCCTAAAAAGCCCGCCCTGATCGTGTCGGGGCCTGTTCCAATGTTCGCCGGTTCTCAAACTTAGGTGGGTTCTAGCTTCAATTCTCGGACCCATTGTCAATTATGCAACCAAAAGATTGTGAATTTTGAAATAACCGCCTTGAGACCCGAACCATGGAAATTTTACATTAGAAATTACTGTTTAGGAACCCGACCAACGGCATAATATTGACCATAGTTGGTAAAACTAATTTTTTTCTAAAAAGGTTTTTAGCTAATGTAAAATGAAATTGGTGATATGGTTTGACAATTTATATCCGAAGTAAATAAGTTTGTGATCTGACAATTAGGCTTCTGTTGTTCCTGAAAGACATTGGGTATTAGTAGAATTACACCAAACATGATCAAGACAAGGTTAACATAAAGTCCAAATGTACATTGATGTACAAACATTTACAACAATATGGTTAGGAATTAAGCTTACTAGAAAGCCCAATGTAATAGAACTTATATATGTATGTTGATTTGTACATATATGGACATGGATGTGATGATTCACCAAAGAACTGATTCTCTCCAAAAACTGAACAAGCTGGTTGATTTAACTGAAAGCTTATGTAGTGAAACTTATGTCTCAATCTCCAATATGTTCTTCAAAAGTAGTGAGGTCATCGGTTAGGGTGAGGGAAAATGAATCACAAATTCGAATGGCCTTCAACAAATGATTCACATCCTTTGACTAACGTATAACATTAGCAATTAGTAATCATTTTTTTGTAACTATTAAATAGCCTTATTATTAATTGTCACTTTACAACAAAAATAAAATTTGAGCGTCATTAATTTATTATCAAAATATTAATCTAGGTTGTCCATTATGATGCCAATAAATCTTGGCACATTCTGTAATCAAATTCTATCATGTGGCACTATTAAAAAATTTTGAGTGAAAATTATTTTATGTTTGAAATATTGATTTCAATTGTTCATTATGATTGTTCATTTTAGTTGGCTCTTGATTGTGACATGTGGCACAATCGAAAGTTGACATGACATATTAATTGAATTTTGAAAAAATAAATTTTAAATTTTGTATTTAAGTAGCTAGGTATGTGGATATCTAAGCTAAAAACCTACCAACCTAAGTAAAATTAGGTAGGTAGGATATACCTACCTACTTAAACCACATGCCTACATACCTACATAGGTACGTAACACCTACCTACATTACATACCTATTTATTTACTTCAGTCTTAATTAATTCTTGAACTTTTTTCAAAGGTCTACACATATATATAATGAATAAACATACAAAACCTCAAACCATTAAAGGAAAACACATTTGAATTTTGTTGTTTAATGACAACTCCACAAAATGTTTTGTCATGAGAAAATATGATTTGACAAGTTGCAACGTTTGTTTATGCAAAAACATTTATGGCAAACATAAATAAATATGTTAAAAAAACATTTGTCTTAATTAATGATAAATTTGGTATTAAATATTTCATATTACATTATAAAATAACTAGTATATTATGTCAATAAACAATAATATATTATATTTTAGTTATAATATTATGTAATATATTGGTTATTACATGTTAAGTATTAAATATAATGTAGATGACAATGTATGTCATACATACACATACATAAAGACATGTACATAATTACATTTTAATGCTATAATGTTATACATTTGTTGTATTTATACAATAAATGTAATTAAAATATGTATAGATAAAATTTTAAATATAGATGTATTTATATTATATACATATATATCTGTAATAAAATTATATATATATGCACTATTATTGATGTATATATAATACATATACATAATATTGTAAATGTAATATATATTGCTAGTACCATATATTATAGTGTATATATGTGTTATTATACAAACACATATATGACATTTTATATCATACAATAATTTTACACATAATCATAATGAAATATAAAAATTAATGAAAATTATAAGATTTTATATTAAATTAAATTAATTATTTGAATAATATAAAAAATTGACTTTAATGACTCATCCTAAGCGAATTGCTTCTACTAGACCATGGACATGAATGATTCAAGTTTCACCCAAGCTGAAATGGCACAAGGGTATGATGGCTTAGTTCATGTTGAGGTGAAATGATGTAATGAAATGCTAACCTATGGTGACATAGTTCACTTTTAAAACCCATTAGTGAATTGGGTGGCTGATCTAAACCCCAATTTTGTAATAGGGATTGTACTTCACATCTTTTCAACCAATACAATGTGAACAGAATAATTGGAATGTCACTTTGGTTTTTTGGAATGTGGTCCATTATTTGCAAAGTTACAAACATGCAAATTTCATGACATTTCAAGGGTACTACAGGAGTCAATTGGTTTTTTTTTAAATTGTTGAGGACAAACATGTGCTTTTTGAATTTCAAAATTCCATTTTGCTAATAAGTGTACATCATTCATTCTCAAAATTGAAGAGGACATCCATGTTGATGATTAAAAGAGCAAAAGGAGTCGAACTTTGAGAGGACGGATGAGAATACAACAACACATTGGCAGAAGAGTCTCTTAAAAATCTGTGGATGCGAATGGAGTTCAGACAATACTATATCATAAGAACAATATTGTCATGAAGATGGGATGCTCTGTGCTTTATGCCAATTTCCAATGTTCAAGCCAATATATGGAAGAGAGCAATAGTCACACTGCAGAAGTTCATTGAGGCCTGATGCACCCAACTAGTGTAAAACAAGATTGCCAGCAAGATCAGTGGAACATCTTGAAGTAATCTGCCATAACACACCTAGAAGAGCATGGTGATGGACACAACAAAGTTGACAAATAACTAATTGTGGTGTTATCAACCTCACAGGCAAAGCACCAGTTGTCCAGGGGTTGGAGGAGGTTTGGGCTACACAGCCAGAAGGACACCCCCTCCTCTTTGACCAGCACCTCTCTTAAGGAGGAAGAAGAAAACTGAGGTTAGTCAGTAACTTACTTTGTTCAACCTTGACTATGAATTACAAAAAAGAAGTATAGAAGAGCTAGCAACATTGACTATGCATTACAATCTACCATGGCCTGATCAACTATCCATAACAACCTACCATGGCCTTCATAGTGAAAAGTCTCCAATTACACATAGGTGACTTGGGTCGAAAGCAATACAATAGGTATAGACCCTAGGTAGCTACTTTTGTGGCATCTCCTCCATTGTCACACAGATGCAGAATACAGAACATACAAGTAACCAAGTACACAAAATGTCCAGCAAAGTAGTAAAGGGTGCAAAGTTGCGGTTATCTCCCTTTGCAGCTTCTTCCACTCTGAGTCCGTTTGTGCATTTTTCACTTACAAGCTGTTAACAAGGAGTTGACCACATGTATAACAAGCCTCAGATTGGCTTGCTCCCCTGGAACAGTTGTGTGGATCAGTTGACGATGCAAATTTTGGTACAGCTGTTCCAAAAAGGGTCGCATGTGTGGGGCCAACACTGGGTCATTAGGGTTAAGAACCAATGCAGCCTCACGGATCCACGACAGCTTTCGTCCTGTGCCATTGCTCAAATCACAGCCCAGTTGTTGCACAAGTGACAAAACAACTCCTTGGCTCAATGGCAGAGGTACTGTTGAAAACACCACCGCCTCATCCAACTGCCAAGAAAAACAACCACATCCTTCAGAAACAAACTGCTTGTGGGAAATAAGTCAGAGCCATCAAATGTGCCATATAAAACGTGATGATAGATGGGGAGAAACTTGCAGGTCCAGTAACATACCTGCATGCACAACCAGGACACAATTGCCACATTGCTGAGAGAGAGTGCCTTGTTGAAAGCTTCTTCCAGCTTACCCTCACTGACAAGTCTTGTTAGCTCAATTGTGGGGTCAAGAGATTCCTCCAGGTGTTGCAAAGACAGCACCTACATACACCATGTCCCAATCAATACCTTGACTTGTCCACCACAAATAAGTTCACATGAACCTTCTAAACATTCAACAATTTCCCATCATCAAATTTGGAAGATGCCGTGCTTATACTTTAAACATGACTACTCTTGCGAAACATATGCTTGGACGTTTTCAAGCCTGAAGAGAATGAAGCAGATGTATGTAATGAGGAAATCAGCTAATCACTGACAATGTAGCCAACTTCAGGGGAAGAGAATGTGAGATGATAACCTTGTCAGGGATGTTCATCTGCTTGGCTATGTGTGAGTTGTGTACTGCACTTGCACTAGCATTCTCTGCAAGTGCTACTAGATTCCTTTGGCCCTCAGCTAACTCACCCTTCAAAGAAGTTGCAAGTGATGCTGCTGAGGCCACTGTCTCCTGCAGAACCACAAATTCCAGACACTGTATGTCAGAAGTAGTCCTCATTGTCAAGGCACTTTGCTTTGGATATAAATGTTCAGGTACAGGAATGTCAATAAAAGGGGAACATTGTTTAGTGGTCACTAACAGCACAATGTGGGCATGCGGATCTTCCTGTCAAGGATTCCGACTTCTGCCTCGGTGGTCATGCTATGGATGACAGGTTTAATTCTAACCATCAAATTAGTTGGTTTGACTGGCAACCCAGTAATAGAAATAGAGACATGAGGAGGAGCAGAACAATTTCTGATTTGAGCAGAAGCCAACCTGCAGGGTGGATGCAAGAGCTGAGTGTGATGATGCAAGTTCTTGTTGGGCGCGAGAAGTGTACTCAGCCATGCCATGCTGGAAAGAAGATTCAACTTGCTCAAACATAGACCGGCATGAGCGCTCAAATGATGGGATGACTGTACTCTCAAAACATGTGCGCAAGGCCTCCTGCACCATACCACATTATCACAAGCTATCTTGAGTAAGATTTATATCTTGTAAAACCAAGTATATACTGACAGGTCACAATAAAGGGCAGTCCATCTTGTGTCAGTTCATGCCAGAAATCAATGCTTAATAACTAAACAGAGTGACCTGACCTGAAGTGCCTGCCGACCAATAGTTTGAAACTGTGTCTGTAGCTGTCTGGTCACTGTCCCCTCCAATTTAGCTCCCACTGACTTTTCCAACTGTGGAAACATTCTCTCTGTTACACCCTTCTGTGCAGACAGCCCGCCCACCCACCCTTTCCTTCTGTCAGTCCAGAATGTGAAGCTGAGATTCAACTATCTCAGTGCCTCACGATTAAGCTGCTGACTTCTGATTGGTGAGAAGTCTTCTCATAAGGATTTTCTTGGAGAAGCCTTGCAATTGTGGGCCCCAAACAGTTTGAGAGGAAGACAAGAGGGAAAGAGAGGGTGTATTTGTCAGGAAGTGAGTACCTAGGAACCTTGCCAGGAAGACCTATAGCACAATGCAAAGAGATATGGAAGAAGTCAGAAGTAAAGAAAACTTACCTGAAAGGATTCAGCGACAGTTGTGGCAACTACATTCTGAAGAGGAGGCAGCACTGCCTGAGCAACAGCTGGACCGATGGCAGCAAACTCCTTCTTGAACCCTCGCTCCAGAGCAACTGGCATATCCTTGTTTACAAAATTGGTCAGGAGTGTAGTGACCTGCTGTACCCTTTCACGCTCCAACTTCTCTCTCTTTGCGTTCTCTTCTGCTAATCGTGCCCACATGGCATCCACGTGGGCCTTGAGAACCTTCTCCATCCGCTGCCCCAGTGCTCCTGATACAGTGCAACAGAAACAGATCGGCACCTCTCCTCACATGAGTTTGCTTCCTCTAACTCAAAAGTTTCTGAGGAAGACAATGAAGCACTAGCAGGTAACCCATGCCTGTCAGCTCTGCTGGCTAGCTTAAAGGATGGTAGACATAGGATTTCAGTTGGTTGACCCTACTGTACAATGCAGTATTTGTGGTCAAGGAGAAGAGGCTGACATATAGCATGAGAGCATAAAGTGCAAGTACCAAACATTCCAAAACTACAAGGTCCACAACTATCAACAGGGCAAACCCAAACCAGTCCAGGAACCACCTCATGTTGACCACTCAAAAGAGAGAGACAGCCTGCAAATGTATGCATATGGAACGATTCAAGATTTTACAATTGGCACTGGGCATACCTTCCATGCGTTTGCCCTCCTTGTTAACTGGCACTGCCACCATAACAGTCATTTGTTTGTGCAACTCTTTCTGCATGGAAACCAACTGAAAAGCCCACACCCAACCAGTAGATGACAACACAAGTCAATTTCCTCATGTCATTTCAGAGATTGAAGGAAACATGACAATGAGTGCAGTCATGACCTTACGAGAGGTGCTCACAAAGTGTCAGACCATCACCATCATCATGAGTAGCAGTGATGAGCTGCCATGGCTACCCAGTCAATTATCTCAAAAGATCTCCAAATGAACAGCTGACACTGAACTTCAGCACATATGTGACTGCATATGGCTGTCAACTATTGCACAATGACAAGTCAAATGCCTCAAGAGATTCTTGTTGACGTACCAAAATCTAATGCAAATGAGCTAATAAGCAGCAGATCAATGACATGGCACTTTTATCTGGAAGGAACTATGACTGCACAAAATACAAATTTTCCATACCTGGTTCAGTGCATCCTGCATTGTGGCCACCTGGGCAGCTAATCCAGGATCCAAGGGATCTGAATTCATGTTGTAAGAAGCCTCCCCTTCTGGCATTGATCCAGGAGTCATCAGATCTGGTATCTGGGGAGATGACTGCACTGCTGCAGGCTCAACCCCACCATCATATGTCTTGTTCTTGTTCTTCCTCCCCTTTGCACTCACAGACATCTGAGGAGGTAGAGGAACAGAAGAGAAGGTCATGTCTCTCAACTGCTCACGTGCTCCATCTACAGTTACACTCATAGGATGCTTCCTATCATCCAAAGAGTCTCCCTCTTCCACCTGTACACTCTCCTCTTTTGAGTACATTTCAAGGAAGCCAAGCCTAGGTTGGCTTTCCTGACCTTTCTCATTGTACTCGGTACTTGCACTAGCATGTAACACTTCATGGGATGTCGACAGCACAGAATCTCTCCCTCTGTTATCTAGGCTCTCTGACTCCACACTCTCTTTCTTCATGGCAACTGATGGATTGCTGGCATTCAAACCCTCCATGTCAAAGTGCAGTTTTGTATCCTCTGGATTTCTATCTTTAACAATAGGCTCCTGTGGAGCAGCTGGGGTTTGGACATTGTTGGTGTCAAATGACCTGGAACTACTTGCAAGATTCATAAGCTCAAAAGGGGTAATCAAGTGAGGAGGATGAACACCAGACTTTACGCTGCTGGTACTCGAGAACCCTTCTCTTTCCTCTCTGCTTAGAACATCATCCCTCAAAGAATTGCTGCTGGAGGAGGAGTGAACTCTCTCCAAAGTCACATTGTCAGTAGGTGTTGTTAATGAACTAGATTCTGGCTGGCTATCCAAAGGCTTCTCCAGCTTCTCCAGCTTCTCAAGCTCTTCAGTTGATGAAGCTGTGCTTACAGGCACATACTGCATATCTGGTTTTGTTGGACTCTTAGAACGTGACCGTCTCTTTGATGATTGTGGTGGCTTTGTGATGCTACTAGCTGCCATACCCTCTGGCTGACTCACTGGCATGGTGGCCACCTGAGGTACAGAGCCACTGGTTGACTGATTTGCTGGTGTTGTTTCAGATGGAGGCTTCCCATAATCGTCAAGCATTTCCTTTACAGGAACTGTACCCAGCTTGGTTATATCCAATGGTGTGGTCCTCTCTGTCCCCGCATGTGAGACTTCTCGGTGGCCAACCTCAACCGGGCTCCCAAATGCTGATGAAGCAGTCATGCTGCGGGGTGGAACACTCACACTCGGACCAGTCAGGACAGTTGCTGTTGCACTCCCCAGCTCCAGGAAATCTCCTGCCCTCTTCTCATTAGCTGAGATTTGAGCAGTATCATGTGTCTGGGGCAACACTGGGACTTTCTCCAGCGTTGATGGAGGCTCTGAGCTATATTCTTCATTGGGAGGAGGCAGGCACTGTGACACATCTAGGATGTACTGCTGTATGGCTTGTGTTTGCACACAGTACACTTGCACAGTACCCTCTTTCTCTTCTGCAACTGTAAGGCTAAGAATGGGGAATGTAACCGAAAACTCTGCCAAATAGTTCATTCTCGCAGGAACTGCGCCAACTCCAAACTCAACATGCACTGCATAGATAGCATTCCTCTTTGCATTTGCCAACAAAATGAGGCTCGCCTGAGGTGCTACTGCAAGTTGGTTGAAGAAGGCATTCTCAAGTTTGCCTTCCGCAGACGAGCTCTGGAATTCCAGGGTCTGAATGCAATGCCACATTCCTGTATTGAGTTTTGACAGTGATTCTTCGTGGCTACCAGTTGACGCCCACAGCTTTAGCACCCGATTAAGGGGACCCTGCGAAAATTATGCAATATAAATTTCAGTCTGCCTATTCAAGCAAAACATCACAACCTCCCAAAAAGCCTTTGTTTATCTGCTAACTTGTTTGTATCAAATTCTCAGCCAGTTTCTGCTGTGAACCACATGAAGGGCAAAGGACAGTGCAACAGCAGAAATAGAATCTGTACCGCAGTAAGGATGGTGTGATCATCAGGGCGATCTGGTGCAGACAAAAAGGCAACTGCACTCACAGCCTCTCCATCATGTG
>Ga0116227_10005569_pt1 | contig 26388 bp, 18 predicted proteins | sample S1TSphgellanicum_FD_89693 | JGI IMG/M metagenome (GOLD analysis project Ga0116227, IMG submission 89693) | Host-associated microbial communities from peat moss isolated from Minnesota, USA - S1T2_Fb - Sphagnum magellanicum MG | ecosystem: Host-associated > Plants > Peat moss > Unclassified...
AAACACTTCAAAGTACTCTTAAGTAGCTTTATTTTGGTGATGGACTGATGGGTATGAGTTGGGTGGGTAATGGGTATGGACAAGGTGCCATGGGTGGGTAATGGGTGGGTACAGTTGACCCACACGCAGCTGTGGGTCGGGTATGGGTACAGTTGTCAAGCCCAATGCAGGACTCTGGTGTGGAGCTACCAAGCTCAATAATATGTTGGCTGTTGTGGATGGCTATGGCAAGGAGCATTCTGGGCTAGTTTGTTTAATTTTTGTGGGCAGAATTGAATGTTTGAAGAGAGAGAGAGAGAATCAGAACTGTGTGTCTAGTGTAGAGCACATAAGGAAATAGGTTCCACTGCATTGTCCTTATGTTCCTGTGTGTAACTCTCTGTGCAATAAAGAAAATGGGAAATATGAGGATGTGATGAAAGAATAGTAGGAATCCTCTGCAATCTGTGAGGAAACTTTGGGGAGTATGGGAATGCTGCAATTGGGTTGGCATTCACAAAAACCTGGACTTGGGAAAATGGGGATCATCTAAATCTTAGAAATTTCTCCTCTGGGCAGTGGGGGTGTTGATGGGTGTGATTGCCAGATGATGAGGGGTTGGATCATGAGATTGGGAATTATTGAAACATATTGGCGTCCAATTTGTGGAATATAGGAGTGACATGAGAATGGAGCAAATTGCAGAGACCTGAGCACAGAGGGTTCTGTTCCAAGGTTTCTTCACAGTTATCTTTCTTTGTTGTTGCAAGAGAAGCATGACAGTAAGTATTCATGTGAACAATATTCCTATTGCCCATCTTATCTCAAATTTAAATGAACCCCATGAAATACAGACAGTATAAATATTGATTTTCAAAAGAAAAATGAAATAAATAAATAAATAAATAAATAAAATCATATTAGTGTTGATTCATTTCCTACATAATTAACAAAACTTCAGTCCATTAAAAGGAAATGCTTCTAATTTGAAGGTTCAACTTTCTGCATTGAGTCCCACTATTTGAGCAGCTTTTGAGATGAAAAGAGGGAATAGTGAAGGCAAGGGAAAAAAATGAAATACAAGTTCACCGAACAATCCAATTATGACAAAAGTCAGTTGTAATACCTGCAATATTTGAGGACTGGGTGTGAATGAACACCCATGTTGGTATTATTGTAAAAATCCCAGAATTATTAATAAATATTACAAATATCCCATGCATAGAATAAATCAGGGTCTCTAAGTTCAAATCTAAATTTTTTTGGGCTTGATATGGCCACTAAGAAGTCTCACTTAAAAAGGTGAAGGTACCAACATGGGTGCTGGTTCACCCTAGCCGTATGTGATGGGGAATTTCTAAGCCGTATGTGATGGGGAATTTCTAAGCAAGATGCATGTGAAAAATGCTTTCAACTTTTGACTTAGGTTGAATACTTTGAAAGTGACGATATTGTGCAAAATTGAGTCAACTATTTTTCAAGAATCAAATAATGTAATACTTTGAATGTGACGATATGTGTATTGTTGTACAAAGATGAGTCAACTATTTTCCAAGAGTGAAATAATATACTCATGTTGTGTGATGCATGTGAAAAATGCTTTCAACTTTTGACTTTGAAGACATGATATTGTGCAAAATTGAGTCAACTAGTTTCCAAGAATCAAATAATGTAATACTTTGAATGTGACGATATGTGTATCATTGTACAAAGATGAGTCAACTATTTTCCAAGAGTGAAATAATATACTCATGTTGTGTGATTCTTCATTTTGAAAAGAACGTCATGTTCTAATGTCAACATTAATTTTTATTTTTTGATTCTCTAGGTGTGGGTGTGAGCTTGGTCCTTTCAATTTTTAAATATCTTGGTTTCAATTCTCATTCTTTTTCAAAAATTGGGTCCAATTTTGTATACAAACTACGCAGTCTCCAATCTTAGATATTGTATAAATACAAAGTTTTGTATTAATAAAAAACATGTGTTTCTAGAGGTATGCAGGTCAATGACTAATTAAAATTAATATTTAATTATAAAGTTCAGATTACTCGTCAACTTTTAAAAAAAGTTGAACTTGCCTTTGTAAAGAATTTAAACACCTGTTCAAAAAATGTTTTTTCATAGTTTCAGTTTTGGTTATGTATCTAGGGTAGACCGATTGATGACTGCACACTTAAGCACTCAAGGCAGGCCGGATCCAAGGGGTGGGCTTTGTTGCTTCTGATGTCCAAACAAAACTTGAACCCCTTCCTCTTAATGCATCTGACACACTACCTTGTTGAAAACGAGTTAGAAATGAGAAAGTTACAGCCCCCCAAAGTAAAGGGGGTTCAAGAACTCCAAAACACAAATCACTGAACACTACAAAGGCTGGTTTTTGAACACTCAAAAAATTCATTGTATGTTGCTCTGTTGCCATTAGAGTTCCATAATGATTTGAATTTCAGGTGGTGCTCCTATAGCACTTTAAATCGTTGAAAATGAATAAGAAATAAGAAAGTTATGAGGTTTAAAAGTAAGAGGGATGAAAATGAAGAAAAATGAAAAAAACCTGTTTCATAATTCCAAAAAACGTGTTTTCTTTACTGCTCTTTTGGGGCTGGTCCTTTGTCTTTGCATTTTAAAGATGGTTTGTAAAGCTTGAGAAGGTGCTCCTATAACATTTTAAATCACTAAAAATGGAGAAGAATTGAGAAAGATCAGCCAAAGTGTTCGGTCATAAGCAGGCAATTGATGATGGGTTGGTCTGCCCTAGTAAAAGGCTTGTTCCACAATTTGATTCTTGTGTCTACTCAAACAAAAGGGTGCCAATTCAACTTCAAGTCACAAGGACTTGAATTCTTGGATTTAACATTGCAAATCAGATACCCTCACAACACTAGAACACAGCCATATTATTGGATTGACTTTTTTTACATGAGAGGGTAATTCTCTAACTTGTTTTCTATTATTCATTTACAAAAATTCATCATTAATTTTTCAATGTTGATTGTGCGTATGACCTTTTGAATAAATATGCAAGATACAAGTGATGAAAAGAGGAGTTTGTGACTTTGAAAATTGCAAGGACATGTTGCCCTTTGCAATATGTGCTTTGATTTTGTTTACCGAAGTCTTCAAGTGCACAATCCTCTTTCGGGTGGGTGCAAGGTCAACTGAAATTCAACTTTTCTGGTCATTTTTCCTATGAGCCCATCAAAATATGGGTGAAAAATGAACCAACCCATCAAAAGACCAATAGACAAAATATTGCCCCATCCAAAGAAAGACCGATTGGTATGCTTTGTCAAAAACTGAAAAATGAATAACCCATCAAAAGCCCCCCTAGAACAAAATATTGGCCATTTAAAAGAAAGACCGATAAGTACACTATTTTGATTACATGTCAAAAACTAACACTGGCCTCTAAAAACTTACTTGGGGTCTTATCTTACAAAGGAAACAGTAGGTGATCAGCTGGAGCTCTAGCTACATGCAACCACCAGCACCAGCAGCTCCACGCACTGACACATGAATTTCATGGTGATTGATATATGCACTGATTTGCAGTTTCTTCAGCCGAAAAACCATGGGCATTGGGGATCAGTTCAAGGAGCTAGACTCTACAGCTACATGCACCGTCCATTTCACAATGCTCAGCTGTGCTGGTGCACCAAAAATCCTTAGAGCAAGGGCAACACGTAGATTGAAGTTGCCGTAACGACTCCTTCTTTGGTTAATACTAATAATAAACAAGTAATAGAAAGCAGTGATACCCAAGCAAAAAAAGCACTGGTTGAGATCCAGTGTGTACAGTTGCTAAAATCCACGCACCTTACCAATCACCTTACTTTGCGTGCAGGGTGTTTCATACCAATCAGAGCTTGTGCATCTTCTTCCTATGAAAGACAAAATCACTCATGATCGAGTAGTGCCAACTGCTTTGTACACTATATGAATTTTCTGAGCCTTCAGAACTTGTGTATATACTATATATACTAGGCCACAGTGAACCAGCACCCACCAGTGCACCATCCACTCAATGAACCTCAACTGAGTTAATATTTGGTTTCACCATGCGAACCAATTCTGTTGGAAATAGGTCTCATACATAGGTAGATAGGTAGGAAAATAGGTAATTACTAGGTATGTAGATGGTTTATACATATGTAAGGGCTGTTTTTACTACCTACTAACAACCTGCTTGTGGGTTGTTAGTAGGTAGGTAGTGAAAAAAAGCAACAGAGCTAACCACCATGGTTAGTGAAGGAACTGGAACACAACTGAAAACTTTTTCCAAACCATTTCTCATCCATCCTTCATGGTGTACTAGTGGGTGCTGGTTCACTTAAGAAATACCATCCTTCATGGTTGCACCTTAAGAGTGGGAGGGATCTTACACCTACTAAGCTCCCTTAAGAGTGTAAGATCCCTTCCACTCTTAAGAAGTAGGCATAAGGACCCTTCCCCCACCTACACCTCATGATGTGTGTGTGTGTGTTTAAATTCATGATAATTTCATGGTTTATGATGGGTAAAGCCCATGGACGGAAGACATTCCCAAAATGTGGGTCCAAACCTGGCTACCATCTAAAAGTGAAGGTTCCAATTCTACTAATGTCTCATCCTAGGCCCCTTCTTTTGGAAATAGCACCACCACCTTGGGGCTTTAGCCTATATTATACATAATATTAGGTGTTGAGTACAAGGGTATAAGTGCTACTCCACCAACAATAGTAAACTAGCTTGCATAAAATATATTTTAGATGAAGTACAATTATTTGATGATGAAGACAGCCAATAACATTGATAAATGTATGGAAGATTATGAGTTAGAGGACCCAATAGGGGGTTATGGCTGGAGCTGCTAAAAAAGTTACTCATGTGAGTGTGAGGGTGGTGACCCTTGCAAGTGAGCCTCTCATCTTTCAGTAGCACCACCATACATGAGCCAAGGAGTGAGCTCCACTTTTGCACTCCAAAGCCACGCAATGCATGTGATTGCAAAAGCAAATCTTGTTATATACATTGAGTGTGGAGGCAAAATCTAAGGGTGCTGCTCCACATAGGCTGAAAAAAGAAGGCTTTGCAGCCATTGAGCAATGGCTGCAGGTTGCGGTTGATTTGAAAATTTGTGCTGTACCATCCAATACTTATAATAGAAGCAAAAATTCAGAACTTTGTCAAATCACGTTACTTGAGATTTCAAAAAGTAATATGCTTCTGTCCACTAAGGATTGTGATTGAGAATCTCTCTTTCTCTCTCTCTCCATAACAATTTAATAATATTATATTATTATTCCACCCAGTATTCTACCCAGTGTTAGTTTCTTTTGCAAAGGAAGGGGTTCATTGGTCTTTCTACAGAATTTTCAAAATTTTAATTTATCCGTGTATTTTGACAGGAACACTGGAACACTTTGGAGGCTCTTTGAAGGTTTGGGGGCCTTACCCAAGGACGATAGCAGCCTGGCTTGGGAGTGAGAAGCAAGGAAGAGCCAAAAACAAGTTCATTACTTTCCACAAAGAAGTTTTCAAATTTTATCAAGCTTACAAAAAGTGAAAGATCCTTTATTGTAGGTCTTCTTCTTCCTCCTGGGGTCCTTATGGGCCACCCCTGAGGGCTTTCATGGCATCAAAACTGTCACAACTTTTTTCATATAAAAATCTTGGATACCCAGTGATACCCTCTGGATACCCTTCAGATATCACAGGGAAAAAAACCATGGCTAGTCTCTTGGTACAGTAACTTGCCTGCTGGCATAGTACCTATTACGCTTAGTAAGGCTACCTGCAACAACACTTTAAAAGCAAACCGTGCAGGTTTGTATGTAATCAAATGGGGATCTTCCATGAACACAAGGTTCACTTTTTTGAATTTTGGAAGGACATTCTGCCAAGGAAGGTGTGACTGAAAACGTATGGAAAATATGTGAAAAGTTCTATACAGACCTGGCAAAGACGCTAAATGCTGTTAGCTCTTGGATGCAAGCTAGAGTCAATTTAGCAATCTCCTGGTGCACAGACTTCAATTCAACTTTTGCCAGCAAAAGCCGGTCCCACCTGCATCAGTGCCAAACTACCCACCTCCAACTTTGTGTCGGGGTGAGTGATGATGAATTATGATCTGATGCTCCAAAGATGGGATCCTTGTTTTCTTGTCTTTATTTGTGTCTGTGCTGGACACCCGCAAAGTTCGTTCCCAGGGGATTTATTTGTAATGTCCTGGGTGCAACTGTTCACTTCTTGGCGGTTGGCAATATGCTCCAAATCTTAGGAGACTTTGTCTTGTCCTGTTGCATACCCTCCTCATCCCTTTGATCTTGGCTTTGGAGACATGAATATACCCAACCAACATGTACGAATCTTTAGGCTCCTCCTCCTCGGAAGTTTTTGTGGTCCCAGGAAGAGCAGGTCCAGATGGGGAATCCTGTTGTTCCAGGGCATGGCCACCACTAGGGTGGCAACTTGGCAACAGAACGATTCCCCACTTCCCTCCCTCCCCCCTTTCCATCAAACGTGTCTGGCTTTACCTTGCAAGTTTATGTATACTCATACTCCTTGCCCTTACCATTATTAGCCTAAGTGAAAAATGGTCACAAATAGCATGAAGAATATAAATTTCTAAACCAATGCTAGTATTCTTTTCACTTGGGAAAGTTCAAAGTGAGTTTTGGGGGGGGGGGGGGGGGGGGGGGGGGTGGGGGGGGGGGGGGGGGGGGGGGGGTGGGGGGGAAGGGGGAGGGTTTAGGGTTGAGGATTTTCTTTGGTTCCTTCCATTGGGAGAAGGTGAAAGAGGTATTCACTTTCCTAAGGTGAAGGCAAACGTCTCATTGTTACATTAGTGGTGTGGATGGTAGTTAACTAATGAAGGCAGCAACCTCAGCAACCTCACTACTACCTCATGGTAGTTGATTGAGTTGTCTCTACACCTTTTTTCCCCTAGTGCCTCTATTTATCTCATATTGTTTGGGCATACTTCAACTTTCTTATATATTTATTTGTAAAGCGGGCAAAGGGAAGCTATTGGGGTTCTATTTCTTGGGGGGAGGGAGAGGTGGGGGGCTAAGGGTTTTTTTCTATTTTAGACTATTCACAATTCTAGAAAAATTAGTGAGAGGTCAATCCATGTGGATGAACATAAAAAAAATTAAAAAAATAAAAAATTGAATAAAATTGTGGGTGCACCCATGAACTTATTGATAGAATGAAAAATACCATACACCCATATATATATAAATTTCACCTTTGTTATTTGGTGTACCGGCATACACATAATAATGGGTGTGTCAGTTGAACCTCAATTTGGAAATTTAAAAGTGCATTATGCAAGGGAGGACTTCTTCTAAGTGAACCAACACCCACAAATGCACTTGTATGGATAGATGATGATTGGATTGGGATTTTTTTGCACAATCAATCTATTTAATGCTCTACTTATCTTTACTTACTTTTCAAATTTATTTTGTTCCTTTTCATTTCATCTTTCTTTCTACTAATCCTTTTCATCCTACCTTCCAACTAAAAAGGCAATTCATCCCAATTCAAATAGTGACTTCCCCACTTACATAGGTACCTATTTTCTTGAAATGACCTCTTTATTTACTCACCAAATAAGGGATACCACCCTTGAAAGATGAAAGTATTAAATGAAAAAATAATTTTAATTTATGTCCCCCCACCTAGCTACCTACTACCCATTGACATGGTTCTACCTACATGAGCCCACTTACGTACCTATCCTATAAATTAACCTATTATTGGCAATTCTATCATAAGCTACTTTTGACTATTTGTTATTTTTAGATTTTTAAGACTATTTTATCGTAAGCTATTTTTGGTTGTTTTTGGCTATTTTAAATTATTCCACCTTAGATTATTATGGGTTATTTTATTGTAGGTTTTTTTGGATATTATACCACAAATTATTTTTGATTGTTTTAAGCTATTTTTATTGTAACATATTTTAAGCTATTATTGGTTATTTTAGATGATTTTACTTTAGGTTATTGCACCTTAACTTATTATATGCAATGTTTTATACATTATTTTATATTTAAGTTATTTCAAATTATTATACCTTAGGATAAAATAACCTAGATAATAACATATAGTAAACCTTGAATAACCTAAGGTATAACTTGAAATAACATATGATAGTTTAAGGTATAACTTAGGGTAGCCTAAAATAACATAAGGTATAACCTAAAATAGTTTAAGGTATTTAAAACAATAACCTACAAATAAACCTATATACCATAGTAAATTATAATAGTGAATTATGTCAACTAGTGATGAAACATGATGTTTACATAGTGATCCTATAATGAAATAACTTTAACCAAGCTGACATCATGTTGTGCATTTGTGTATAGCATTGTTGGTTGCAAGAAACACAATGTTACAATTCATCATTTTTTTCATGGTTATTATCTTCAAAGACTTTTCATCTTTGGGTCCAAATTCTTGTTGCATCATCACTTTTCTATATTCTTTTTTTTAATTATTTATTATTATAATGTATTTAGTTGATTCCAGATTTTTGAAAAGCTTAGAATTAGCAAATGACCATTTGGAGATTGGAAATTTGGAAAGAAATTTTGGTTTGGGCCACCATATGATGTAACAACATATAATAATAATGTTTTGCTTCATTAAATGATTCAACATAAAAATGTTTCCAATATTTTGCTTCAAATTTAATAGAAAACTTGATTATAACCACGAAGTTTAAAAAGTCCAAAATTAACTAAATACATGTTTATTGCTTCTCATTGTCAACATAGACATAAAGTGGATGATATTAATGTTTCTAGATATTCAATGTTGCTACCAAATTAGCTTGTGAGCATGAGCAATGAGTTAGTGAGCATGAACATATGAGCTTGAAAGTAGGAGTCCATAAACCAAAGAAGATATTCTTTGGAATTTTCCTTGCCATAAATATAAAATATTTTTGTTACATGGATAGATACTCTTTCCCTATGGCAAAATATTCTTGATGACATGGAAAAATATTTTATCCATGGAATTGTGTTGATGGTTTAGGATGTGGGTATTGTGTACTTTATATTTGCACATTTGGTGTCTTTGGTTCTAGACAAAACTTCATGGTTTTTTTCAACAAACAATTAACTAATTTTTATTGCACTTGATTGATTCAGATTTCACATAACAATAAGGGTGTAGGGTTTAGGGTCCACATAAAGTTTAGGGGGTGTTTTTCTTGTTTTCACACTCAATTCATGCCAATTAATGTATTCATATATAGGAACCAAAACTTTTATTGCATTAGATGAATTATTTCCCTTACATATGCATAAACATTACTACTTGTTTCTACGTCTATATAAAATGTCTTATTTAGAAGCTATAGCATAACTCAACAAGTGTTGAACTTCATCCCAATTCCAAGTTGGAAAATGAATGAAATCTTCAACCTTCAACAATACATGTAACATGTTGCAAGACATAGTATAGGTATTTACATGGAGTTCATTTCCCTTAACTGCCCAATGCACTATTTAAACCAAACTAACAAAATTTAGGTGAACGCAATTTAGGTAATTCCCAATTGTAACTTCACATTACATATTGTTTGGAGGAACACTAGACCAAATGTTGTAAATTTGTTCATATTTAAGTGTTGGAACCTCCAAGGGTGGGAACATAATAACTTGAAGAAGACGACCACCTTCCCATCGATTAGTATGTGGTTTCAACATTTAAAAAGGGAATGTTTGTCAAATAGTTTTACCATTACATGGTATAGGCCATGACATTACATCAAGAAGCATTACAACAAAAGGTGTCTTTGTACACTAAGTGATTTCACTGAATTTTGAATGAATTCATTGGTTCCAGTGAACGGGACTTGGTGGGGATGCAGTGAATTCATTGGTCCCAATGAACAAGACCTAGTGGGGATGTAGTGAATTGCACCGCACCCACATTTTGTAGTAGTCAATTGATTGTAACAAAACTTTCCCCATTAAATAGACTTCAAGGAATCATAGGAAGGCATTCATTGAAAACAAAACCAATCTCTTCCAAAGATGTAATTTCATCTTGTGTCAAATTTGGGCCCATTTTTTAAGGCCAAATATTCTATAGAGTTGGTTTACAGATGGCATATTTATGTTTGGTACCCTTTACACAATGATGCATTAACACAAAACCAAAACTTATAAAGCTTTTTTGGTGCGACTACAAAAATCATACCAAAATTTTTAGAAAGTTGGGGCGGGAATTCCATTGAGAGTGTTCTTGGAAATTTGTAGTTTTTTTAGTGGTTTTTTGTAAAGTGAAACAATGAATGTGTAAGGAAGGAAGGCATTGTTTTACATGCCATATTCTATCTCCACATGCAACTTCAAGGACTTGCACACCTCCATGAGAGAAAACAATACAAGTTTTCAAATGGAATATCACAAGTTTAGAATTCTTCCTTGAGGCACATATGTGACATGGTAGCATGTTTAATAATTCATGGGTGGGAAAAATTGACACAATTGTGCCTATGTGAATCTCCTTCAAATCTTGGAAGAAAATTTGACTTTTGCTCACAAGAACCAAAGATTTCTCCAATGTCCAAATGTGGGTGTCTCATTTTGAAAGAAGATTTGAAAGCATATTTATGAATAGCTTTCATGAATTGAATAGGGTCACTAGATTGGAATGTTCTACATAGGAAAAGCTCATTCGTATTAGGTCCTTATTAAGAAGGACCTCCTTTCTTGAATTGGTAATACAAAATCTTTTGCTTGAAAGTTCAAACATAGTCATTTAATATTATAGTATACAAGTAAGCACCCCTTTTCCTAGATTGCTCAAACTAGATATTGTGCACTATTTCAAATAGGTTGCAGGCAGGTATGTCCACAAGTTCTTTTAATGTGAATTTTAAAAAATTGAAACAATACAAATTAAGTCCCTTTGAAAATAAACGTGAGATATTTAATCAACAATTATGAAATGGTTACAATCATAATCAAATGAGCCAACAATGACAAAGGACTAAACCATAAATGGGCCTTTTGTGGTCATTTTAACTTTTTCATTGAAAGGATTTTTTGAAGGATTCTTTTTGCAACATATTGTTAAAATATTTCAAATTCCCCCAATAAATTACATGATTTGTGTTATATTGTTGAGTAAATATTAATTGTTTAAAAATGTACAAATTTTGCTAGATCTACATTTTGTCTTGAAAAAATGATCATATTTTGAAATCATGCTAAAATATGATAACTACTTTAAATTTTAGTTTTTTGTATCATAAAGCACAACTTTGTTCATATGTCATACACATTATGACCCATTTACATTTAACAAATGATTCTTGAAATTTGAACATTCTAATATTATATTTTTAGTTTCTAAAACTTTCAAGTATGTTTCTAAAAATATGTTTGACAAAATTGATTGTTTTTCGATTGTTTGACATGATTTTTGGCCCATTTGATTATGATTGTACCCAAATGGAAGAGAATATTTCCATACTTCCTTCATGAATCCTCCCCATTATCTAACACTAAACTGCCAAATACTAAGCCAATTTTCTAACTCCTAAAGTCCAACTTCATGAGCAACACTAAAGGAATACTAGACATTTACCTTTTCCAAAGACCTAGAATTTGTCTATTCATAGCACAAAGCCTAGTGTTGGTCTCTCATCTTGGGCTTGATTTGTTATTTTGTGTGTTTGTCAATCAATTGATCCAATGAAATGAACAAGTTCGCTCCTTATCTTGTAATTGCACATATAGATCATTAAATTCATAAACAATATGCATCACATTCCAATTCACTTGAGCACTATTGACCATAAAACCCTTGAAATAGGGAGAAAAAACTTTGTGTTTTGCCATCACCTTGTTCAATTTCCTCCACATAACACATTGAGCATCTATGTTTCAGATTGCATGTTGCATATGGTTATAATCATCACTTTGTAATACACATGATTTAAAACATGTGGCAAGCTAGGGTCGTCCAACCCTAAACACGTTTCACATGATTAAACATGATCCAAATTGATTGAAGGTTGTTAGCAGGTTGCATTCGTTTCACCAAATCACTACCATTACCATGTCCATCCACAAACATCTTGAAGAGGAAAGAATTATTTCTAGACATTTGTCCAATTGGAAAAAAATTATTTAAAATTTAATTGTTAGAACTCCTAGCTTTTAGAGCTAATATGTTATTTATGTAACCTCTATTACCTAGATGATGATTAAGAAAGTGACTAGGTTCTTGACATTAGGAGAATAGAAGGTCAAGGAAACTTATCCATGGCTTGATAAAGCTTTTCATTTTTCAACATCTTGTCAAAACCTTCACCATTGTTATTGAGCAAGTGATTTGAAAGTAATGTTTTGTTGGTAGCCAATGTGATAATTGTAGAAGTTTTTATTGAAAGTGCTAACAAACTTTTCTTTGACCAAAGTTTTAGTTTTTTTGACAACCTCTCTAAACTTTCCTTATGCCACAAGGTGTTCATGTGTATCAAGATGAATCGCAATTCAATTCTTATTCACCTACTTATGAACAATGTAGCACAATCAAGCTTGATCGCTATTGATGCAAAAATGCAACTTCAAATAGAATTTGCAAAACAAAGGACTAAAACAAAAACTACCTTTTTGAAGAACTTTAAGGAAATTTCCATTCCAAGCAACCTTGTTATGGGTTCCATTAACAATAAAATGGTCACATTGGTCATTTTGACAATGTAAGAAACTACTAGTAAAAAAACGTCAATTTGCGACTACAATTAGTGACTAAAAACCAGTTGTAATCAACTTTACAACTATAAAATCTTTTAGTTGCATAAGTGAAGTCACATTGAACCTTTAATTGCAAATGATGATTTAGCATGATGTTAGCACATTTCCCATGGATGAAATATATGGTTAACATATACACTTCCATCCTTTGACTAATGTATAACATTTGCAACTACTAACCATTCTTTTGTAACTAGTAAATAACCTTATCACTACTCCTTTTGGGGAATATTTTTAAAAATATTCTTTAAAAAGTCTTCAATAATTTTTTAATAATTTTTTAATTAAAAAAATATTATTATGTCAACGTCTATGTAAAAGATTTCAAAACATATGTAATTTTCAAAAGTTTTGAAGTTTATTAATAAGTTCTTTTAATGCTAAAAATCACACGTTATAGTGCTTGATGAGTGCTTTTGAGAGCTTTTTATTCATCGGATATTTTTTCAAATTAATTCACATGTTCTAATGATATGTTATGAACCTTACTATATAGAAAAATCTTATGTTTTCAACACCAATTTAAAACACCACTTTTAAAAGTATAAAACTAAGCATGCATTACCTTTGTTATGGCTCATATTAGTGTGACTACACCCACATGTGCACAATGATGATCCATTGTGGCACATTCCTATGGACTCCATATTGTTTAACACATCCCATGGTCAAGTTGAACTCCTAATTACCATGATCAACCTCAACAAATATCCACAAACCTTTTTTGTTTTCTTAATGTAATTTTTCTTGGAACATTGATTTTCATTGGATTTTTTTGTTTTTTGGAAGGTTTGTGGAGTCAAGTCAAGCCTAGTCCATGATTTTTTTTTGTAATGAATCCATTTAAATAATCCCCTTGGAGTAGTTCAAGGATGTGTTACTTGGAAATGTGTCTAAGAAGTGCAAGAGCAAGTCCCACAAGACTTGGTAGTCCCTCACTTTTGAGGCCTTTTTTTATCACATGTATAAGGTTTGAAATATTATCTCTTGCCCAAAATTAATACTTCATATATTAGTTGTGTTTTTTTCAATTGAACTTTCTTTTTTTCTAACAATGTGAGATTTTTGCAATAGGAAATGTGGAGGTCGAATTGTATTATGAAGAGTTTCCTAGCAGTCAAAAACATTTTCTATTGAAGCTGCAAGAGCACATGGAGAGGGCAATGCAAAAGGTAAAAAAGGATCATTATTTGACATTTTGCAAACACTTACTAGGTAGTATGTGATTTTGCTTTCAGTCCAAATTTTTGAAGGAAATTCAAGTTCACTATGATATGAACTCAAAGTTGAAAATGCTAATATAAAAACTTCTTATAAATGTTGGTTTACTCTTGTGTCACTACATAGTAGTAGCTTTCTTGGCTTAAGTAGTGGAATGAATGTGCTATTTTGAAGGAGACCAAGAAATTCCCTAAGCAAGGTTTCTTTGACTCCCAATTTGACAAGTGGTTGCACAAGGAAACCTTTTGGCATCAAGTAACTCGATCTATCTATGCTTGTCCATCCTCAAACTTTACATTCTTTTTTCATTTTGAATATTTTTTTTTTCATTCCATTCTATTTCATGTAGCTTGAAACTAAGGCATTCAAGTTCTTTGAAGTAATGTTATCAGACCTTGACTTGAAGTGAGAAAGGTCCTTAGTATGATTTCACTTAGTTCATATATCCAACACTAAAGGTTGGTAGCATAAGAGACTTACTTCTTCCGCAAATTCAAGCCCAATGATGGAATTTGCAAAAACAAATCTCGGGAACAACAAAGTGGGGGCAAGGAGGCTCTCAAATAGGTGATATAATATATTTTAACTTTCCTTGTTCAACCCACTCCTTTTTTTAAAAAACATCTAATGCAACCATTTTTGTCTAATGCAATTATTTTTTGTCCCACGCAACTAAAACATAGTTGCATTAGACAAGGTGTTAATAAGCATTTTTCTTCTAGTGATTTGCTCTTTTATCCTACCCTCAATGCTGAAAATAGGTCACAAATAATTAAAATTAAGGAAACAATGATCTTGGATCCATTAGTCTTGGAATCATACCTTTATTTTTCCAATACCCTATTCGTTTCTTTTCTAAAGAGTCTTTCAAAGTCAAAAGCCATGTTCATTAACCCCATACTTTTATTTTATTTTTTAATTTTTCTTCAAAATCAATCCCCTTGTGCATTAACTCCTGCATAATTCTCGTTGCCAAAAGTATGTGAAGGACCCTAAAAGTTTTTTGGATTTGGGATGGAATCTTTGTCATATGAATTCCTTTTTCATATTTTTGATCTAGATTACCAATAATAACATTATGAATTTTCCATTTTCCTATAGGTATTTTTATCATGTTTTGTTTGCCAAGGGAGCAATTGACCAAATCCCCAACCTTTTAAAGATTTAGCATGCATGACCCTAAAATAGACAACACAATGTTTTGTAAAAATTTGTTCACGAAGTAGCCATCTTCACACTTTCAATGTGGTTAGTATTTTGACTGTCCCAAAGACAACACTCCCTCTTCAAAAATTGCACTAAGGGAGAGTCTTGATCTTGGATTCATGGAGAACCTTACCAATTTAGTTGGGACACATGGTGAAGGTGGAAAGAGGAAAGTTTTTTCAAAGGGGAAAACTAAGGGGAAGGATAAAATGAAGGGTGTAGTAGACTTGGATGCAAATAGGGATGCATTTGTTGATGTTCCATTACAAGAGACTATTGCACCTTCTAGAGTTCAATATTTTGAAACTAAATATATCAAAACTTCAATTAGTCCCTCCTACTCCTTCTCATGGTAGAGGCCCAAATACACAACGTGATTCATTGTGCTCCTTCTAATTTATTCCATTTCACCCCAAGCCTAATCATTTTGTCCTCCACCAAGCTATTTGGGTTCCATTAGAAAGTTTTTCCATTTTCTTGGCCATCAAATGTGGTGAATAAAATCACTACTAAAAAATGGCGTGTATAATATATATGACACCATGTTAAAATTCAATCATCAAATGAGTTCATGTTCAATTCCCATTGTTTGTCCCAAACACTTCAAGCATGGGCTTTGGTGCATTGACTTGTGCATCCTATTATTTTGATTTTGGGCAAGTGAATCCAAAAGACAACATTCATCTTGGCCTAGATGACGTTCCATGGAACCTACTTACTCCATTGATCTTGATTGTCCCTTCAAAGATTCCTCCTTGGAATAGGAAGGTGGATGCCTACAATGTTTCCATTTTTGATTTTGCAAAAAAGTTCCTAGCCACTAATGGGGTTGTTTTACTTTTCCACCTTGATGATCTATATGTTCTAAAAGAGGTTAGGTCATATCTAGAGAGCTATAGGTGAACGTGATTTGGATGAAGTGGGCCATGGTGAACTCCCTACCACTTACCAGTAATGAAGACCCATCTACTAAGGTTCCATCTTTTTCCCATATTCATTGATGTAATTCCTATTATTTGATTATCTTCAAATTAAATAACTTCTTATTTTTCATATGATGCAAATGGTATTGAGTTGGATTATTTTTTTGGTTAGGGTATTCAATAAAAGTTCATTTGTTAGTGGTTGATTCTTCTTCTCCTCCCCATCAAATTAATTGTAAACAAGGGTATCAATGTTTGTGGAAATGATGTCTTGTATAATTGGATAGACATGACCTTTATGACCATTTTCAAGTTGGTTGGTAGGCTTTCAAAACAATGAAGGAGCTTCATGTTGTTATGCTTAGGGTCTTGATTGAAGTCTATTCCAAGTTGAGCACCCTTGTCACTGATTTGTCAACATCCATAGGTTTGTCCCCTTTCCTAAAATTTGGTTCATTCTTATACAACATTTAACAAGTTTATTTAACTTTTTTCATGTAGGCAAAATGTCAAAGCTCGTAAAATCCTTGGTTGTCACATCCTTGTTGGAACCTGGAGGTGTTGGAACCTTTAGTTGTAGTTGCCATGCCTAAGGTTGACACCCCCTTCCTTTGTGCACAACTTTGACCTTGATCTCATGTCAAGATGTGCTCTAAGAGGATCTTTAGCTATGACTAAGTTTGCCTCTTGTTTCAAGATTCTTTATTGCAATCTTGTTTTTTTTGTTTTTTCTTCATATTGTTATTCCATTTCATTTGCAGAGGTCAATCATTGCTCAAGCCCAAGAGTCTCCCTTTCTCCAAGAGGGAAGAGTTCCTATGGCATCCTTTTAACAACTTATTATTGCCATCATACATTAAGGCTAAAGCCCAAGCCATGGCTTCTTTGCTTTTGCCTCCTTGTAGAGGTTCCTTTCATTATGATCCTACAATTAGAGGTTACTTTGATGATGAGGCATTAAAGTTCAATGTAGGATTTGTTTTTGAGTTCGAGGGTGGATTGTGGGGTTGATCAACCCATTGTGTGGTCCTTAGGTTGGGTGGAAAATTCTAATAAAACTCTGATTTCTTGTGCCACAATTTTGTGCCTTTGGAATTGTCAATAATAGTCCCCTTGGCCTTCATGTTCATTTTTATGAATGTGTGTTTCAAACATTTGGATTCCAAAATATTAATGTACAAATCCAAATGTTTAAAAGTATAAATTGAATTCAATTTTTTGGATCAAATTCAAAGAATAAATTTACACATTTAATTTTTAGGTTTAGATTTTGGTACAAATGAACCATAATGTTATTTAATCTATATTTAAAAAGTTATATAAGAATACTACCTTTATTTTTACAAATTACTTACAAAAGCCAAATTATTTTACAAATTGCAAACTTTTGTGGAATTCTAAGGTTCTAATAAAGTGCAGATGTGTACATTAATAAAATTGAAGTACATATTAAGATTTATACAATTTACAAATTTAGGCACAATTTACATATTAAAATGTAAGTAACTTGTTTGTAACTTGTATAGATTTCAAACAAAGTACACATTAAGGTCTTTTCTTATTTTCAAATTTAACTATAAATTAAAGTTTGACCAAATTCACAAATTACAAATCATGGTACAAACTTAAGTTTGGATTTTTATGTTCTAATAAATTGCAAATCTCTACATTTTAATTGGATTAAGGTTCACATTAATGTCATTACACATTTAAGATTTGTATAGATTGCAAATTACAAATTAGAATATGGTAGCTTAATCTATAATTTGTAAAGATTTAAAATAATGTGTAGATTACTTGGCCTTAACTTACTTCCAAATTGAGGTACAGAGTAATGGTCATTTTCATATTAAGGGTTGTACATAATTGCTAATTGTAAATGATGGTACAAATTAAAGGCTAAGTAATTAAAGATCAATTTTTAAGTTCCAATAAATTGCATATCTATCCATTTTCACCAAATATGATTAAAGCATTTAAGGTTGTAAAAATTAATTTCTTAATTGAATATATGTCCTTGCCACTCATATTCTTGTTTTGGGCAAACTCGATTAACAAACCATTATACATTCCTCAAATTCCATTTTTCAAATCCTAGATTCTATATGCTAGCAATTTTACATTTCAATGTTCTATCAATACAACACATTCAAGGCCTTTACACATCACTTAATCAAAACATCTTGATTTCATCCTTGGTTCATTTTGTCATCTAAATCTTCACAATGCAATAATTTTTTTATTCTTACCTATAAGCTTGAATCCTACACTCATAATTTTATTCTTTCAATTTTTGTTCACCAAACCTCTCAATACAACCTTCCTTCTCAGTGAAGGATCCAATCTACCATGCATATTTTAGATCTTTAATTTTCACATTTTAAAACAATGAGTCCCACACAAAATAATGCAATCAAGCTACTTTGAATGAGTGTTCCATGACACATCCTAAATTTCATCATGATTGCATGTGTGCTATGTGCATGGTCCATATCTTCCAAAATTATACCGTGGCTTCTTTTGCATTCATTCAAAGCCAATTGTTTTGAGCTTTGTGCCTGAGTGAAGAACTCAACACACTTTATTTCCACATAGTCTTTCCACATAGTCCTTTCCACAATTGATATTCCCATCCTTGTGTTTCGAATTTCTTAGAATTTCTGATTTCATATTCCCGATCATTGAATGACATCATCCATTTATCTAAAATCTCAACCAATACATTAATCTACTGTTGCACATATTAATGTAAAAAATGTGGCTACCTTTCTTTCATCTTCAAGAACTAAGTTAATCATTTTGTTCAAATTAAAGACAAGATAATGCACTTCCTACATCCTCCTTGTGTCATTAAATTTCAATCTTGTATAATTGTGTGATCAAACTTGCATTGTTTCATGTTTTCATTGTTGGCTGTAGTTTCTTCCATGAATGTATTCAAGTGAGCTTACTTCTTCAGTTGGTGACATTCTATCATTGATATTGCTATAGGAATCATGGGTGTTGTTTGATGCACTTTGCTTTTTGCCTACAAACTTTCTTGAAAGCCCTTCCAAATATGGCATATTAGTCTACTCACTTGCACCTCCTTGGGTCCTTTCATTTTTAGCACCAACGTGTCTTGTTTTTTGCTATAGATTAGGATGAATGTCTTAAATGTGTCTTTTAAGTCCACATGGTTTTCTAATCACTTCTTGCACATCATGTCTTCAAGACCATAGGTTACTTTGTTTTTTTATCCTTGGAAGATAATCTGACTACCTTTGGAAATGTGTTTTATAGTTTTGGTTGATTGACCGCATTGGCTATGGATTGTCTTTAGAAGCTTGTCACAAGTTGTTTATAAGTTTTAGAATAAACATATGAATTATTGTTGTTTAATTTTTGTAGTCCTACAACCCATTGTTTGAAGCCCAATATCCAACTTTTAGTTTGTACTTTGAATTTACCCCAACCAATTCATTTTGGTCTATAGGTGGATATAAGTCTAGGTCTATTGGAGTTTTGCAAGAATGTTGTCCACTCCCTTTAAACATGGTTATAATGTTTTTGTCATGCTTGTTTTGAACAACTAAGATTGTAAAGTATATAGGCTGCAAGGGCATTGTTGATGCAAAAATATTTTTGTACATGTAAACAATATTGACATAATCACTAATGAAACAATGGAAATGCATATGCATCAAATTTCTTTTTCTTACTAGGGTTGTGATAACTTTGTTTACCCCTATGGAAGTTGGCAATAAAAAAAACTTACTACATTATATATTGTTACATTGTGCATCTTTATTCAAAACATTTTGACTTCCACGACATTCATCAGGAAATATTGACATTTTTATCGTACACGTTTCCACCTCTCTTGATCATTTCACAATTAATGAAATTAGACTAGCTAAATTAACTCCCCCCATCATTATTCCAAGACTTTCATCAAACAATAATATTTAATTATTGGATAATCAATGTGTTCAAATGATATCTCATTTTTTCCTAGCTTGACATTATGGTGGATTTATTGATCCTGATGGATTTGTTGTGGATAGAAAAACATTCAAATAATGTCACTTTTTGGAAGTTCATGTAACAATTTGATTTTTTTGTGAGATCTCATATATTAAAGATAACACAAATTTTTTGAATGGTGTTACAATGGTCATAATTCGCCTCCTTTATAGGGTCCCCTACACTTGTTAAACTACAAAATCTTGTTGTTAGTCTAAATAATATTCCAACAATGTAAAATGTGTGAGATATTTTTTTGTTAATTGGGGCTAGGATAGATTTTATCACTATATTTTTTGACTTTGGTTATGTTACATTATGTTCAAAGCAAGATCCAACATGTGATGACATTTGTCAATGTTTTGTGATGATCACTCTATGTCATTTGGATTCTTAAATACATACTGAAATTTGTCCTTACAACACCTCCATTGAAATGAATATGTTTAATCTTATTCAAGGTTTTTGTTGTAAAAATGAATAATTCCTATTCGTTGTGTTGTTCCTTTCTCATTCAAGCTCATTTTCAAGCATGAAACTTTTCCTCCGATTATGCAAGTAGTCCATGTGTACACTATGATGTGGCTTATGTGTAGAGGAATATTTGAATATTCTTTTGATGTGGTGGCATTTTTGAACATGTTAGAAAACATTTGATCCATGTCAAAGAAAACCCCTTGAATATTTTAAGAAATATTTTTATTTGTTGACATTCACATGTTCATGGAATAACAATCTTGCTAAATATAGAATGGTTTAAGCTATCATATACTTCAAAATATGACATTTTTTATTCATCGATGTGTACAAAAATAAAATATAGGATAAAAGTAAGGATTATGTCCAAGATTACCTCCACTTTGTCTTGGGTGGTACATCTTAAAGAATCTTTTAGCCCATCACCAAAGATGTTAATTTATATCCTTGAACATTTATGTTTAATGTATCTTATAATTAAACAACATCCATGCCTAAACACAATTTTTGCATGGAAGGAAATTTTTTTGCTAGATACCAAAGACAATTATTTTTCACTACATGTTTGGTCAAGGGTGAATGTTTGGCCATAGGTTGTTTTATCTTATAGAAATTCAAGATTTTTCAATTGTTGGAATTGGTCATCAATAAAATATACCTTGGCAATGGGCATCCATTGATGTAGATACATATTTTATAGAATTAAATATTTAAGGTTCTATAACATTTTGAAACATGTTGATAATGCAAGTACCCTTTTAAAAAAACTTACATATTTCTCAATGGTGAAGGTTGATAGTGGTGGATGATAAATGGATGATGATTATGGATTTAAATTTCATCCATTGATCTAAAAAATGATTATTATTGAATGAACAATGAAAAATAAACCAAATATGACATGATGATAATGGACATTCATGGATAAATTCATCCATGAATGATAAGCTAATTAATGAATTATATATATACATATGTTTTTAAGTTTAAAAAAACTTTTAATATATGAATTATGTATTACCTTATGTTAAAGATTGATATGATCCATGGTACCTCCAATTTGTGATAAATATATTCTATTACATAATGAAAACCTTTTCTTTCTAGGTGATAGCCAAGAAATATAAATATGCACTTGGTTGCACTTTTAGTTCATCTAGTATTTCTTTGAAATTCTTATGGAATTTGAACAAAGAGTGTAGTTGTTAGACATCAATGCAATATTTTATTGCACCCTATTTGCAATGGTAAGTGTGTCAGGTATTATGAAAGTTTAGTGCCAAACAATTCAATGTGTACATGGGTGTCATTATACTTCCTTTGCCCCATAATCTCAAAATAATTTCCTATCATAAATCATATAATGATTAATGGGTGAAAGCATGGTAAAGTATGCCAATGAAGGATACTTGAATTTTGTGTGGACAATATCTATAAATTAACCCTTAACACATTGAACTCATGAATATTTTTAATTTTAATGATCAATAAGAGGAAGTTATTTGACTGCATTGCACAATATTTAAAAAGTTTTAATATGCAGTTAAGTACATTTTTAGAAATGCAAATACAAGAAAACATGTGTCCCACTTTTGCTTCAAGTATATGAAAATATGATGAAAGTCCAATTGTAATTAAATTTTTTATACTTTCAAATGGATAAAACATTAACATGTATCAATGTGTTTTAAATTTTTTCATATTATAGTCATAATCTACCAAAGTTTTCATATAAAAGTATGTTTGAAAATTTTAAAACATAGAAATTTTAGAACATACTTTTCATCCATTTTTCTTATACTAAAATTCCTCACACTTTATATGTAGCTTACTATAAACTCAATAAAGGGCACCATTGCTTCATAATGAAAGTTAAAGACATTTTGAATAGGTTTTCATGTTTATGCCATAAATGTGATTGTGACTACATGGTGGATATTTTTTTTGACATATTTTACTATACTTTCACCCTAATATTAATTAAAGTTTGATTATATTTCTTAATAGCTATTCCATTCTACTTTGGAGTGGAAAGAAATATTAAGTTTTGATGAATTCTTTTTGCATTTTAATAATTCTTTGATTCATTGTTGGTGAATTCACCATCACAAGATTAGTTTGAACTCTCACAATTCTATTTTCCATCTTTGTGAATGGTCTTTTCTATGTTCAAATATCTATAATTGAGTCCTTTGAACACAATATAGAAGTCTATATCGACTATGGTCATCTTTGAAAGAGATAAGATATGTTACTCCACCTACTTGGACACAAGGTTTAACATGGGTCCATCAACATCCCCATGCTAAAAATTATCATGAAATTTTCGTGCTTGTTATGTTGAATTACTTCATACATAGGACCTTGATCATATTGATCAATCATCACTTTCATAAGTTCAAGGTTTGGAATTTCAACTTTGATAACAAATTGGTCTTGCAATTGGAACTACCACCTTAAACTTCACATATGCCTCAAGATTCAATATTTTTTATTCTTGTCAACTCAAATTATATTACTACTTGGATTCCCAAAGTTCTATGTTTTTCATGATGAACCTATGGTTTTTGATCATTCATCTTTTTGAAAAGTTGTTGTGAAATCAACATATCATCCATCCTTTTATGCTTTGTGTGATTAATTAAACATGACTTGCTTGATTCACTTAGGTCTTTTCAAGATTGAAACTTATAATCTAAAACTTGAGTGTCATACTTTTGAACTATTATGAGTGTCATAACTAGTCTTAAAGTCTCTTGAAGTATTTCATAAATATATTTTCAATGTTTTTCAATTATTTTTGAAATAATACCAAAATGCTTCTTTATTTTTTCATTTTTAATAATTGGCTATTCAATAACTTCTACTACAATAATCAATACATTAATTGGGTGTAATGTTGGACTAACTTTTAGCATTGTTAGGGTTTAAGGTTTAGGTATTAACTTATTTTGCAAATGTGTTATGTTCTCATCTACTATTATTAGAGTCATGAATCATATTGAACATATATTATTGTTGATAGTGTGCAATTGACTTTATGTGCCCTCTCAATGATGTGTACCTAGTATGCTCACCATAGCATTTTTGTCTCACTTTTTCTCATTTTTCCTTACCAACATTGCTAGTTGTAGCACATAGTTTTTCCATTACTATTTGTCATCACTCACATGCTCAAGTATCAATATGTTTCTTCACCTAATATATTTGATTTATCAACCAAACTGAAGCACCTTTTGCCCTTTTTGTTGCTTCTTCAATAATATTGGTCCACAAAACTTTGCCATCTATATGGTAATGGAATATTGTAAAGTTCTTAAAAAATGCACAATCCATGGTGCAACTCCAGGACAACAATATTGTCATGGGGCCCATACCCTATTGGTGCAACACTATTTCATTTTGTGGTTTAAAATTGTCTTTTGCCATTAATTGCCTCTTTCCCCTTTGTACATGCAAGGTGAATGTTTAGTATGTAACAAAGAACATACAACAAGTTAGAAATGAAAGCAAAAACTTTCTATAAAGATTTTGTAAAATTGGTGAAGGTATTATATTCTTGGCAAAATACCATAATTAATTTTTAAAAAAAGTATTACACTTTTGGCCATATCCAACATTGATGGCTAAGTAAGGATTTCCATTTTTGACCAATATTTTCATATGAATGTTTTGGGTTGTGATGTGCATGTTGCAATATATGGAGTGCTTTTGAATAAATATTGTTTAAGCTAGCTACTTTAAATGATTTTCAATAGGTACATTCACAATGCATGGAATTCAGTAATAAAAAGTTATTCTCAAAACTCAAAGTGCCTACCTCGAGCAATTTACACTCAATGGCATGCCATATTATGCAATATAACTTGCATAAAATTCCATGATCCTAATTTACTCAGTTTTGTGTTTAAATATTCTTCTCTTTTACATACCAACATCAGCCCACTCAATGTATAACCAATGGATGAATTTGACTAAAGTCAATGAATATTTTTCAATTAAATAAAACGTGACTTCTTGTTGGAGCAAATTATTTTGCTAGTTACATGTATTATATAACCTTAATGAGTGATATCAATTTTTAAAACTCAAAGTTTGTAGTGTCCAAAACAAAATTGATTGATTGTCGTTATGTAATGCCCATTCAATTTGCCTAAATGGTAGTTGACTCACTTGCGTGATTTCTTAATTGTCAATATCTTTAAAGCATGAGTAATAGAAGTGAATTCATTTTGTTTTTATTTTCTTTTGTTGTTGGCATTGAATGTTGTCAAATTAAGGTCATAGATTAGTATAATTCATGCCAACATTCTCATGCACTTTAACTTCTTCAATGCTATTCTAATGAGTAGCTATGAGTAGTACCCATCTTGAAACTTGAGGAATGAACAACACATATGTGCAAATGATTTAAAGCATGCCCAATGATGTGACCAAGGGGGGTTTTTTTTTGGGGAGGGGGGAGACAAATTTTGTTGATTTATTGACCGAGGAAATGGGGTTTTTTTTTCTACTGTAAATTTGAGTAATTTGCTAAATTTTTTGAAGAAAATCACCAAAATTTCAATGTCACACAATTAAAACAAAAAAAACCCTGGATACAACTATGTCAAATAAAACATAAGACAAGAAAATACCATTAACACATCTATTTATGATATGTAACCTATAAAATGGATAAATATTTTTCATATAGATGAATGTCATCCAAATGGGAAAGCTAATAGATGAATAATAGGTGGTAATGCAAGCATTTTATGTCAATAATATTCACAAACATGACTGATGATCATCATGGTAGGTGAAGTTAAAACCTCCAATTCCTATTAACAATTTTGTAGTAAGGACTAAGACTATGTTGTGTGTGTACACTGTATGGAAAGTAAGGTGGTGGACAATATATGCACGCTAATAATAATAGATAGCTAACTATCATAGTACCTGAACGATCTTGGCATAAATTAAGTTATTTTTAATTTTGTCAAAATTTTGAAAAATTAATTATCATTTGTGCCAAATTTTATATAAAACTAGTGATCTGCAAGATTTTAACTGTCAAGTTTGAACTGCAGACCTTGAAGTTCAAGAACTCGAGACCTAGGCAAATTGAGACACAATAGCCTGTTCCTAAACTTAAGAAATTTGTGCTTGTTATTTTCTATATTTTTATTATCTGATGCAAATTTTCAAAATTAAAAAAAAAACTCAAGTACCAAAGTTAAGATTTCAAATTTAATTAATTATTCGACAATTTGTTGCCGAATCCGATTAGGGTGTATGGTAGGTCTTCAATATGATATCATAAAATAATAAAACAGCAAAACTAAGCTGATGAAGGGGAGACCTGGTGTCCCAATGAATAATTATTTTCTGTCTAGCCACCATCCATGCATTAAACCGCCCTGGTGGGTCGGTTAACTGTGAATTTATTCTCGCAAGTGGGTTTTAGGGTTTCAGGAATTGGCTGAATCTTGAATCTTGAAAAGTCATTAAATCGAATCAATCCTTTGGTAGATCTTATTCGGGCACACGGTAGTCCAATGATTAAAATTTTCAAAGTACTGAAATTGGGGGCCAGAGTGAAGCATCATAATGGAATAATACTTCCATACCAAAAGGGCCATACTTTTACCACTTGTCTCAGAGAATATTTCATCAGCTCCAACTAGATTTCATTAGCATGGTGGGCGGCGGGGCGGGGCGAGAAAGGCAAGACTCTTTTTTTTTTTTTTTTTTTTTTTTTAAAGACCGACCCGTTATTTTGAATTAAAGAATCGGCGAATCTTTTGAGCGACTCGTCGCAGGCC
>Ga0116227_10005570_pt1 | contig 26386 bp, 20 predicted proteins | sample S1TSphgellanicum_FD_89693 | JGI IMG/M metagenome (GOLD analysis project Ga0116227, IMG submission 89693) | Host-associated microbial communities from peat moss isolated from Minnesota, USA - S1T2_Fb - Sphagnum magellanicum MG | ecosystem: Host-associated > Plants > Peat moss > Unclassified...
ATTGCTCCCAACAATCAGGATCAGGAAGATGTGCCTATACCACCCTCGGTTTTAGACAAATTATATTTCGAAGATATTTTATCTAAAATAAGGCTATTGCCTTATGCAACACAAACGGTTTTTAATTTATCGGTATTGGATGGGTTTAGTCATAAAGAAATAGGCGAACAATTGAACATTAGTGAAGGGACATCGCGCTGGCACCTGGCCGAAGCGAAGAAGAAATTGCGGGAACTGCTTGAACCTCTCGCAAACGATGGCCTGCAATCAGGAGAAAGGAGGTACGGGCTGAAATGAAAAATTCTCTTGAACAAAAAAGAAGTGAGTGGCAGATAGATAGCGATGTACAGCAAGACTGGCAGCAAATGCATAGTTTGTTGGATACACATATGCCTGTTGCTAACCCTGTCGCAGGAAGTGGAGGCAGCGGTGCAGGCGGAACTTTACCTGGTATTGGTGGTATCAAATTGATATCGGTAATTATTGTGGCCCTATCTGCGGCTACTGTTCTTTATTTTACGGTGAAACATAATAAAACCGATAAGCAGAAATTTAAAGCACGAACTGAAAAAATTAATCCTGCTTTTGATCATCAAAAAGATAGTACGATAAAACCAGTAGTTAACCGAGGAAATGGTTCGGCTGTGTCTGTATCTGATGGACGGCTTGCCGATCATTCAATTGGTGTTAATGATAAGAGCAGTCAGGGATCGGGCGTTAATGATAAAGCGGCATTAGCTGATCACAACGATCCGGCTAATCTAAATGATCAGCGTAGTATAGATAAGGCTACCGGGCAGACCGTATCCCAAACAAAAGTACCAGAAACCGGAGCTGTAACTAAACCAGTTAGAGGTATTTTATCGGGGGTAAATGGAAAGGGTAGTGGAACTAACACGGAGCATAGTGTTGGTATGAATGGCGCAACACATGTTAATGGAGTAAATAAGCCAGAGGCCAACAACACTGATAAAAGTTTAAATGCAGGCAATGTTCATTCGTTATCTGCTAAATTGAGAAATCATGTTAACCCAGTATCTTCTATTAAAAACAGTAGTGGTACTTCTGCACGAAATACAATTGGCGGAATAAATAATCGTAAACATGGCAGTAGTGGTGCGCGGTTAACGGGAAGGTTTGGTTCATCTGTTATTAATGGTAGTGCTGGTGTGATCCCACCAGGGCAAATCACATCAAAATATAGTAAATCATCCCGGAAAGGTAATTTAAAAAACAAGGATACCGCTGATAAACAGATTAATAAAGGTACCAGCAATAGTAAAGCAGGTTTAATAAATGACGGGAGAAATGCTCTTAATAACAATGCTATTCCATCAGTTGTAGCAGCCGATCAGCCTCAATATTATGGTACAGCAATGGATCTGTTTACACCGCATTTATCGGATGCTAACAATGTGATCATCGTAAAACCTAGCGCCGGGCAATTGAAAAACAGTAATATTGCCATTGTACCGGTACCAGGTAAAAGCACAAAAAATAAGACAGAGCCTAAATTGCAGTTGGGTATTTTAGCCGGTGTAAATGCACCGGGGAGCTTTACAGGAAGTAGTGAAAATGCTAACGTTTATGGCAGTTTACCTGTTGATGTGTTTTTGGGCTTATTTGTTAATTACACCGTTTATAAAAAATGGGCATTTAATTTACAGCCTAAATTATTGAGTCCGCAAACGGTATCAGGAACATATACACATGCTATTGATACCAAGGTAGACTCGGGCAAAACCCTAACCATGACCGATTCGAGAAAGATCTATTTTGTTGATGTGCCGCTGCATCTGGTTTATAAAGCTACGCCAAACATCAGTTTAATGGGTGGCTTAGCTGTAAGTATTCCAGCTAAGCAAGTTAACGTACTGAGTAATTACTCAACAAGCGGAACTAAAAAAGATAGTGTGTATTATGCTAAAGTTAAAGCCCAGGTGAATGCAACTCAATATAATTGGCAATCCAGTTTGGGCATTTCGGGCGGTATGAACTTTAATTACCAGCGCTTGTTTTTTAACGCAACCTATCTCAAAGCATTAAAAAGCCAAAGTATTACATCCGATTTGGGTGGATATACCTTTAGCCACGATGCTTTGCAATTGAGTGTAGGATTTAGGTTGAAATAAGGTTTAATCTCTATCCCTGCTCAGCTTAGCGTAAACTAAAGTATTTGAAGCTAATTCAGCCGATTCGCGACGATGCTTTACGATGTGGATAGCGGCAAACAAGGCATCGCGGAATGATACTTCGGAAGCCTCGTTTTTCCCTGCGATATCATAAGCGGTACCATGATCTGGCGAGGTGCGTACCACGTTCAATCCGGCAGTAAAGTTCACGCCGTTCTCAAAAGAGATCTGTTTAAAAGGGATCAGGCCCTGATCGTGATACATGGCCAGTACAGCATCAAATTTCAAATATGATTTATTGGCGAAGAAACCATCTGCAGCATAAGGCCCCATGGCCAGTATGCCTAAAGCTTTGGCTTCGTTTATAGCCGGGATAATGGTAGTTTGTTCTTCGTTACCTATCAGGCCATCATCGCCGGCGTGAGGGTTTAGTCCCAATACAGCGATCTTTGGTTTGCGGATCCAGAAGTCTTTTTTCAGGCTATCGTTCATCAGCTTAAGCTTGGAAACGATGCTCTCGATGGTGATCTTTTGCGAGATCTGCCCAACGGGGATATGGCCGGTTACTACACCAACTTTCAAATCTTCGCTGGTTAAAAACATCAGGGAATCTGCCGCTCCGGCGCGTTCCTGCAAATATTCAGTATGACCGGCGAACTTAAAGTTTTCGCTTTGAATGTTATGCTTGTTGATAGGGGCGGTTACCAGGGCATCGATATGACCGGCAACCAGATCGTTAACTGCTCTTTCGAGCGATAGGAAAGCGTACTTACCACCAGTTTCAGTTGACTGGCCGAGTTCTATTTTTACATCCTCTTCCCAGCAATTGATCATGTTTGATCGTTTGGGGTTTGCTTCCGAGGCATCGTTAATTACGTTGAAGCTAAAATCATTCAGGTTTAAAGCCTTGCGGTGGAAGGATGCTACTTTGGTATGCCCGTAAACTATGGGGGTACAGTAATCCAGTATTTTAACTTCGGCCAGGGTTTTAATAATTACCTCTAAACCAATGCCGTTTACATCGCCTATGCTTATTCCTATTTTTAATTTATCGCTCATAATTTCTTTGATTCCACCGATGTTGTTTTGATTCCACCGATCAATTTATGCTTGAAGCTTGCAGCCAGTAGCTTGAAGCTAACATACAAAGTAAAAGATTTTAAACCTCATTACCTTAACAAAGCACAAATATGACGTTATTTGCGGTAAAGTATAATATAATGAGCATAGTACGGGCAAAAAAGCATCTGGGTCAGCATTTTTTAACGGATAAGAACATTGCCGAGAAAATTGTGAACAGTTTAAAGCTTACCGAAAGCTATAACCAGGTACTTGAAGTTGGTCCCGGAATGGGCATCCTGTCGGACTTTTTGATGCAGAAAGCCGACTATGAAACTTACCTGATTGATATTGATACCGAAAGCTATGATTTTTTGAAAAAGAAGTATCCGCAACTAGGCTCGCGCCTGATCAATGCTGATTTTTTGGAAATGGATTTTAGCCAGACTTTTACGGGGCCGTTCGCCATTATTGGGAACTTCCCTTACAATATATCATCGCAAATACTTTTTAAGGTTTTGGATAACCGCCAGCAGGTTTTAGAGGTGGTTGGTATGTTTCAGAAAGAAGTTGCCGAGCGTTGCGCTGCCAAACCAGGCAGTAAAGAGTATGGTATTTTAAGCGTATTCCTTCAGGCTTATTATAAGGTTGATTATTTGTTTACGGTAAAGGCCGGGGTATTTAACCCGCCACCAAAGGTATTATCGGCAGTTATCCGTTTAACGCGAAATGAAACGCCTGCTTTGGATTGCGATGAGAAATTGTTTTGGCAATTGGTAAAAGCCGGGTTTAACCAACGGAGAAAGACTTTACGTAACGCGATATCGTCGGTTATCCCGAAAGAAAAAATCACGGATGACCCTTTGCTGGAGTTGCGTGCCGAACGTTTGAGCGTTGCTGATTTTGTAGCGCTGACGAAGAAGGTTAGTGCGGAGCGGTAGAGAAGCCTTTCACCACGCGTCATTGCGAGGAACGAAGCAATCCCTAACTGTACAGGGCGAATTTGCACGATCGACTTGCACGGTGGCTCTGCTAATCGGGGATTGCTTCGTTCCTCGCAATGACGCGTGAAGTTTATAGGTAGACTTAGCAACCGATTTGGCCTTTGCGCTCCACGCTTCGAGTGCCTCAGCGTGACACCCCCGCGCTCCTTTACTAACGATTAATGTTAAACTTAAACACAACCTCTTTAAAACTTTGCCCCTTTAAATTGCTTTTATTACGAATTAAACTACCGGTGCTAAAGTTTGTGCCGTTGCCATAAAAACGGGCAAAATATTGCTGCTGCTTTTTGAATGGGGTATCGGGTTTAAAGGTAATCAGGCTATCGGTTATTTGGTATTTGCCGGGTTGCTCGGGCTGTAAGTCTTTCATGTCGGTATCGGCAGGCATGTGGTAGATGGGGAATATACCTTGCCAGTTTTCCTGCGTAAGTGAATCCTGTTTTAATTCGTGGAGAATGGAATACTCTAAGCCGCTGATGCAAACTGTTTGTGAGTCTTTACTAAGATGGATGCTAACTTTGGTTTCTGTTGAGGTTGGGGCATGGCATGATGCGCAGATCAGCATAAAAAAACAGAACAGTCGGCATCGCATCATCAAAACTTTTATTACAATTGTATTCTCAAATATACGCTGATGAAATTTATACTCGAAATATTCCTGACCGGTTTAGCTATACTGGCACTCGCGCACGTTATACCCGGTGTTAGGGTTGATGGCTACTCGAGCGCGCTAATAGCCGGTATTTTATTGGGATTGGTAAATGCTACCATCGGTTTTATATTGCGCATACTTACTTTCCCGCTTAACTTTTTGACACTGGGTTTGGTTTCCTTTATCATTAGCGTGCTGATGGTTTTGTTGGTTGACCGCCTGATGGATGGCTTTGAAGTAAATGGCTTTTTTACGGCCTGCCTTTTCGCTATCTCGCTCGCGCTAATCAAAATGCTGTTCCACAGCTTGGAGAAGAGTAAGTAGTTACTTTTCGGCCAACAGATCGTCGTTTAGTTTTTCAAATTCGCTGATGAATTCAGCATAGTGGTCGCCCGTTCCTGGTCCGCTAAAGCCGGTGTGTATTTTGCGTACATCACCCTTTTTATCGATGATGATAGTTGTAGGGAAACCCATGAAATTGGTGATCATGGGCAGGCTTTTAGTCGGTTCTCCTTTATCGTTGGTGTAACCCGTTACTAATATCGGGTAGGGCACATTGAAACGGGTTTTTAAGGATTCAAGGCTCTTTTTAGATCGGTTAAAATCGGTAGTGCGTTCATAAGCTAAACCTAAAACCTCAACTCCTTTAGCATGATACTTTTTATAAAAGTTAACCATGTAAGCGGTTTCGTCCATACAGTTTGGGCACCATGAGCCCATGATTTGTAAGATCACCACTTTGTTTTTAAAGCGCTCATCGGTTAGAGATACCTTTTTGCCAGTCAAATCCGTAAAGATAAAAGCCACTTTTTTGTAACCGGATTTTAGCGCGGTTAACGAATAAGCATCGGGTAGTTTGGCGTTAGCGTTTTTGGTGGCTGTCCATTCGTCTTTACCAGAATAGCCGGCGAAAAATTTGCCACCGGTAAGCGTTTGGCCATCTTTAATTTTAGCGGTGAACAGGAATGCGTGGCCGCCATCAAAGCAGGAAAGGTAAACGCTATCCCCGGCAACGGTACCTTCCAGGTAACGGTAATCGCCGGTGGTGGTTAAAAATGTTCCGGTTAGTTTGGCACCGGTTTGCTTGAACTCGGCAACCGTGGTATCTCCACTGGCGAAGATCGCGCTCCAGCGGCCGTCAATATTATAAGTTGGCTTTGCTGCTGTTTTAAAGAAACGGTAGTTTTGGTTCGGCTCGGCAGCGAATTCGAATTTTACATCCTGTTTTGGCAGGTGACGAATCCAATAGCCTTTTAGATTATCTCCCGCGAAAGCAGCTCTGAATTCTGAATCAAATAGGGGTAGATGAATGAATACGGAATCGCCTACGGATTTTACATCGGATACGGCGAAATGCTCGTTGCCGTTAATGATGGCTATTTGTTGATGATCGGCTTCGCCTTTTACTTCGAAATTAAAGGGGATGATTTTGCCTGTTGATGTTTTTACTGTGGCATGCCATGTGCCATTTGTTAGCTTGCTTTTGGCAAAGGTGTTTAGGCTTGCTATTAAGATTATTATGGTGATGAGTTTTTTCATGATCGATATTGTTTGTCGCGCATAGATACACAGCCTTCGCGCCCCCTCTCAAGAGGGGAATTAATAAGCAAGGTACGATGAATGGACGTTAGCTAAAAGGAGATATCGAAAATTGGCAAGTGTATGACAATAAAAAAGTTCTCCCTTTTCTACAAAGAAGAACTTACATATATGATAGAAGTGGGTGCCTCGCCCGGATGTGTCGGTTTAGTTTTCGGTGATGAGCGTTTTGATGATACGGCCATCTGGCGCTATCAGGATGCGCTCTAAGCCGTTGTTTTCGTCAACCAGGTTCAATTTGTAAGAGATCTTTCCGTTCTCTACAATCTGGTTAGCTTCTTTAACCTGAACATCAGGGAAGTTCTTTTTAACGCCGTTGAATACATCTGCCGGAAGGTTTGCTACCGGTACCGCGAATACCTGGGATATGATGTTTCCTTTTTGATCGTAAATTACTTCGTGGGCGTAGGTTTCAACGTTAAAGGTTGCTTTGTATTTTTTTCCGTCTTTTTCCCAGTCTACTTTAGATAGTTTTGGATATTTGAAAGAGAAGTCTTCGGTTACGCTTGCCGGAAGATCTTTAATGCCTATATATTGCGCTTTTGCAAAAAATCCAAATCCAATTGTGAATACGGAAATTAATGTGATTATCTTTTTCATAGTTGTAATGATTTGCTTGTTTTACTATATTAATTTCAATAGCAAAGATACATTATTATTGTTTTAATAACAAAGTAATTTATTTATTACAATTTTATTAATCAATATAACAAAGCGTTAACAACTTTTGAAAATGGCTATTAATTAAACCGTTTGTTTTGAGGATATATTAACTGAAAAGACTTTTGAAGGCTAAAAGTTAATTTAGAAACCATTAGTAATAAGCTAATTATGATATTCAGATGGCATTTATCAACTCTTTGAGGGTGATTTCTTCCAATACAGTTCTAACTGAAGCTTTATTATCGTACTTCCATTTGATGAGGCGGATGAAGCCATTGTTGATTTCAATGCCGGTGATGTCGCCGTCGTCAAAACAACAGCAGCCGCTATTGAAATAGGTGGGCTTGTAGCCTTTAAAGCTGGGCAGGGCGCTACCTTTATCTACATGCTTATCTATCAGTTGCTGAATATCGGTTATGGCCTGCTTATCCTTTTGGGTTTGAGCGATATCGAGTTTGCGGTACATTCGCTCCAGGTGTGTTAGTGATTCGAACACCGGTTGATGGGTATGACCTGTTATCAATAGCGTATTAACTTGTTGAGCGCTCCAGTTAAACATAATGGTGTTATGCAGCGTTTTAAGATGATCATCAACTGAAGGGGTGTTCAAATTGAGATTCAGATACATTTGCAGCGGACCCCATATTTTGCCAATGAAGAATTTACTGAACCAGTTACCATCGCTTTGCAGATCGCCCTGGTGACCGTGGGTGAGGAAGATGCTGAGTGGTTTACCATCTATTTGGGTTTCCAGAATTGCACCTTCGTAGATCGGGAGCTTTTGCTTATAGATCCGTTCAAGGAATATAGCAGCGAGCGGATCATTATCCCAATAGAGATCGTGATTGCCGAAGATCTTAATGAAAGCATTTCTATCGGCAAACAGCTTTTCTTTAATAAAGCTGGCTTTGTTTTTTCGCTTTACTTTGGGAATGGTGTTTTGCCATAGCTCTTCGCCATCGCCCAGGTTAATGTAGGTATAGTTTTGCTGATTGTAATAATCTAAGGCGGCTACGTAATTCCCTTCCGCCAAAGCGAAAATATCTGAGCCGTTTTTTATGCCTTTGTGCTGATCGGAAAGAATGATGAAGGAGTGGCTATCGTCAAAATTAATTACCGGACCTTTTTTACCCGGGTTGGCTTTGATGTTCTGGCTCAATTCCGTTAACGCCGGGAAAACTCTTGTAGCATCGGGCCGTGAATCGTATTTATCAGCCAATTTGCCTAAGGGTTTGGCTAAGATATTTTTGAGGAATTGACGGACCATACATCGTAAATGTACTGCATCAACACCAGCTATTGCTAATTAGTTTTGCAGGTACAAAAAAAGGCCCCGATACTATCGGGGCCTTTCGGATATTGTAAGCAATGCTTATAAGTATGATTGCAACAGGTTACTACGTGAAGTGTGACGTAAACGCTGTAATGCTTTGTCTTTAATCTGACGAACACGCTCGCGGGTCAGGTTATACTTCTCGCCGATCTCTTCTAAAGATAGCGGGTAGTTATTACCTAAACCGAAGAACAGAACGATAACCTCGCGCTCACGCTCGGCTAAAGTAACCAACGAACGCATGATCTCTTGCGAAAGTGATTCTTCCATCAGGTAATCATCAGTTGTTGGCTCGTTGTTCTGCAATACATCTAACAAAGTGTTTTCTTCACCTTGAACAAACGGCGCATCCATTGATACGTGACGACCAGAGTTGCTTAGTGAATCACAAATTTTGTCTTCGGTAGTTTCCAGTATATCGGCTAACTCAGCTTGCGATGGCTCACGCTCGTATTGTTGCTCCAGTTTAGAGAATGCCTGACGGATCTTGTTCAACGATCCGATCTGGTTTAGTGGTAAACGAACGATACGTGATTGCTCTGCAACGGCTGAAAGGATAGACTGACGGATCCACCAAACGGCGTACGAGATGAATTTGAAACCTTTGGTTTCGTCAAAGCGTTTTGCTGCTTTAATCAAACCTAAGTTACCTTCGTTAATTAAATCGCCCAGGGTAAGGCCTTGGTTTTGGTATTGTTTTGCAACAGATACCACAAAACGCAAGTTTGTTTTTGTTAAGCGCTCTAGAGCCGCCTGATCCCCTTCCCTGATCTTTTGCGCGAGTATAACTTCTTCATCAGCAGTTATCAAGTCTACTTTACCAATCTCGGTCAGGTATTTATCCAGTGACTGAGATTCGCGGTTGGTAATGGATTGGGATATTTTGAGTTGTCTCATTTGTTATAATAACATGAATAATTTACTGCACAAGATTGGTTGTACAATGTACTAAATACTTTCGTTAAAGTAGATTAACGAAATAAAATATATTTTAATTGTTGTATAAATAACACTTGCTATTTATATGACAATCAACTGAAATAACAACAACATTTATAAACAATTTTACCTGGTGAACCATATTGGCCGCAATTTTATGCTGGGTTGGCCGGGTTGCTTTTAAAGTTTTGTGTAATTTGTTTATGTATAACGTGTTTTACCTCACATTGTTTGGTGGGTGCAAAGGTAACTTTAATAAATTAATTTATCAACACAAATAGAAAGAACGATTGTGGAAAAGATTTTGGGGTGACAAAAAGTTTTAATGTGCGGATGATGGGATATGCATATATGCAGATTATTAAGAAAGTACGATCCACCTGAATCTTTATTTAGCTTAAATATTCCTCGGCCACATAGTTAAATAAGCGGGCGTTATCTTTATGCATATCAAAACTCTCGGTAACACGTTGGGTATAATTCTGGAACTGAGTTTTTGAGGCTAATAAATTTAATACACGGCCTGCACCTACCTGCATGTTTTCGATAACGTTCATGTAAAAGATGATCGTCATGTCGCTGCCATAATGGTCGTCTTCGTGATATATTACCTGCTTGCGTGCCTCGTCTATCAGAATATTCATGCAGAGGCAATTATCGGTAATGGCAGATTGCTTCAGCTCGTGAAATACACTTTGGATAGCCAGCATCTGGGATTTAGTTTCATTCAATTCTTCGGTAAGCGCCAGTTTAAGGTTCGGGAAGGTTGCCGCCTCAATCAAATCGGGCAGGGCCGCTGTTAATTTCTGATTGGCACAATATAAAATGCTGAGCTGCTGAATAAAAACTTTCATGAGGGTATCGGCTGGTAACGTGTGATTTGAAGGGGCCATTTAGTTTAGTGTTTGTTTGAATAAAGTGGTGATTGCCACAAACGTGTAGAAGAAAAGGACCTGGCAGTAATGATACAAATATATTAATTACCGGCACATTTTTAAAGCACCTACCTCAACAGATTCGCGTGTTTCAATTGTTAAATCTTGTTAAGAGATGTTAAATATCAAGGGATTACTAAAAACAGTGCTGATATTGGTGTTATGGTAAAACTTTACATCACACTACTATGTCCTACAAAAAATTAAATAACCTATTGGGCTGGCTTTGCTTTGGGATAGCGGCCATTACCTACATCTTAACATTAGAGCAATCGGTAAGCTTTTGGGATTGCGGAGAGTTTATTGCCTGCGCTTTCAGGTTGCAGGTTTCGCACCAGCCGGGGTATCCGATGTTTGCCATGCTTGGGAAGGTGTTTTCGTTGTTATCAATGGGGGATAATACCAAGGTGGCGTTTTATACCAATTTAATGTCGGCATTGGCGAGCGCGGCTACTATTCTATTTTTGTTTTGGACCATTACAGCGCTGGCTAAAAAGCTGATGCTGAAAAAGGTTGAGGAATTGGGGAGTAACCATACCTGGATGATCATGGCGGCGGGAATGATTGGCGCTTTGGCTTTTACTTTTACGGACACGTTTTGGTTTTCGGCGGTGGAGACTATTGTTTTTGCCATGTCGTCGCTTTGTACGGCTGTTGTTTTTTGGGCGATATTGAAGTGGGACGCTCATGCTGATGAGGCTGGTGCGGATAAATATATTGTGCTGATCGCTTATATCATTGGATTGTCTATCGGGATACATTTGCTGAATTTGCTCACCATTCCGGCTATCGCGATGGTGTACTTTTTCCGCAGAGGAAAAAATATCAATTTGAAGAGCGCGCTGATGGCTTTTATGACGAGCATTGCCATACTGGGTTTTGTGCAGTTTGGCGTACGGGGTTATACCATCCACATCGCGGCTTATTTTGATCTGTTTTTTGTGAATACTTTGGGGATGGGTTTTGGTACCGGTGCCTTTGTGTTTTTTGCTTTGCTGATAGGTGCTATTGTTTATGGCTTGTTTTATAGCATCCGCAAAGCGAAACCTATTTTGAATTTGGCGCTACTTTGTTTGGCTTTTATATACTTTGGGTATAGTTCGTTCGCGTATATTCCTATCCGGGCAACGGCTAATACTAATTTGAATAATTCGCATCCGGATAACGCCTTTACTTTATATGGTTATTTGAACAGGATCCAGTATGGTGAAACGCCTTTGCTCACCGGTCCGTTTTATGATGCCAAGATCGTTGACCAGAGCGAGGGCAGCCCCATCTACCGGAAGGGTAAAACGAATTATGAGGTAGCGGGCAAAAAAATGAACTATACTTACGACCATACTACCATTTTACCAAGGATATGGAGTACGGAAAGCGATGCCAACTATGCGCAGAATGTGCAGTTTTACAAAAACTTTTTAGGCATTAGTGAAGGGCAGGCACCAACCTTTAGCGATAATTTGAGGTACCTTTTTAACTGGCAGATCTACCAGATGTATGTACGCTATTTCCTGTGGAATTTTGTGGGGCGGTATAATGATAACGACGGGCAGCAAAACCCGGCCGGCATTGATGGCAACTGGACGAGCGGGATTTTTGATAGCGCTAAACATTTGCCAAAATCAGTTACAGGGAGTGTTACTTATACGCCGCTTTATGCTGTTCCGTTTGTGCTGGGGCTGATCGGGATGGTGTACCATTTCAGGAATAAAAGGCGGGATGCTTTGGTTATTGCGCTGCTGTTCTTTTTTACCGGGATAGCTATTGTGCTATATGTAAATCAGAATAATTTGCAGCCGAGAGAGCGGGATTACTCGTACGTGGTTTCGTTTTATGCTTTCGCGATATGGATAGGGTTGGGGGTGATAGCTTTGATAGAGTTTACAAGGCGCTGGCTTACGGTGCGGGTGGCTACAATAGGATCGTTCGCGATATGTTTGGTGGTGCCGGTATTGATTGCCGCCAAGGAGTGGAGAAGTCATGACCGGTCGACCAAGGTGACGGCGCATGATATGGCTTATAACTTTTTAATTTCGTGCCCTAAGGATGCTATTTTGTTTACCTATGGTGATAATGATACCTACTCGTTGTGGTATAACCAGGAGGTGGAAGGCATCAGGCCAGATGTGCGGATTGTTTGCCTGAGTTTGTTTGGCAGCGACTGGTATATTCACCAGATGCAGGGTAAAATGAATCAATCGGATCCGTTGCCAATCAGTATGGATTTTAGCAAGTTTAAAGATGGGACGCGGGATGTGATCTATTATAATGATGCAAAGCTTGCCGGAGCGGTTGAAGTGAAGGATGTTTTTGATTTTATTACATCGGACGATAGTCGCGCGAAGGTGGAATATTCTAATGGGGAAATGTCGAACTATCTTCCTACCAAAAACTTTAAGCTGACTGTGGATGCTGATGCTGTGATAAAAAACGGCGTGGTTACACCGGAGCAAAAGGATAAAATTGCTAAGACCATGGAATGGACATATAATAACAATTATATGTTTAAGGATAATTTGGCGATGCTGGATATTTTAGTGCATAACAACTGGAAACGCCCTATTTGCTTTACAACAACCATGAGCACACAAAGCATGGCCGGACTTGCGCCGTATTTGTATAAAGAAGGCTTTACTTACCGGTTGATCCCTTTTAAAGCGGATACTGCGAGCCGCGATGATTATGGCAAAACCAACAGTTTGGTGATGTATCATAACGTGATGACGAAGTTTAAATATGGTAATTATAAAAAGGCTAAGTACCTGGACAATGTATCAACGCAGCAGTTTTATGATGTGATGGAAACCACATTTATTAACCTGGCGAATGGGTTAATGCAGGATGGGCATCAGGATATGGCTCTAAAATCTCTGCATAAGTTTGATGCCGAGATGCCGGATATTAACCCTGATATTGATACGGCAAGCAAGAAATTTTTACTGGCAGAAACTGCTTATAAACTGCATGATGCTGTGCTGGGTAAACGGTATATTAAAAGTGTAGATAATTATATTACTGACCAACTGGATTACAATTATACACTATTGGATAAGCAGCAATTGCAAGGTTTGGATGTGCGTACGGTGCAGATATCCATGTCGTTATTGAACGCGATGGTTGATACGGCCAAGGCTTACCGGGATGAGGAATTGCATGGGCAGTTGGTAGCTAAGCTGAAGGATTATAGTAATAAGTTTAGTCCGTTAATGCAGAGTAGGTAAGAATTTTAGCCCAAAATCAAACCCAATCATAATTAACAATTGCAGGGCCTTCGGAGTAATCCGGGGGCTTTTGTTTTTTAAAACCAAGTGAGCTGTTTTAATCGTAGTTAGAACAAAGGCGCTATTAGTGGCGTTAAGCAAATACAATATGATAAACATGAAAAAATTAGTATACACATTGGGCCTGGCTTTATTGGTGGGCTTTACAGCGAATGCGCAGATGAGCAAACGTGATTTTGCAGGAGCGATGCAGATACAAGTGACTTACCGCCAGTATGATGCTACGCAGTTGAATAATGGGTTAGGCAGCGTTGGTTTGCCATCGGTATCGGATAATAATATCTGGATCAATGCTTCGATGAGCCATATTCATAAAAAGTGGTTATTTGAGGATGGAATCGGTTTTACGCCATTCTCGAGTTCGGAAGTGAATAATATCAAGACGCATTTTAACCAGTACCAGGCTTATTTTAGGGCGGGGTATGATGTTTCGAAATCGACTGATTTTAGGTTTTACCCTTTTGTGGGATTGAATTTTTCGGAAGCGGTGCTGAACATCAGGGATAAGAACCGTGAGCAAAATGTGAGTAATTTTAACCAGGAGTTGCTGAATAGCACATCGAGCAAAACTTTGTACCAGGGGAATTTTGGTATTGAGTTGGGCGCAGGTTTTGATTATTTAATTAAGTTGAAACCTAAGCAAATGGATTGCTATACCGTTCAACGAAATATCCCGATAGGCATCAGGGCGGGTTATTATATTAATGCTGCGAGAGGTGATTGGAGGATTGAGGATTACAAGTTAAATAATGGTCCGGATAAGAGCCAGGGTGCAGTGTTTGTATCGTTGAATATTGGTTTGGGGTACGCGGTTAAGCGGTAAATTGATACTTTATTTTATTGGCCCGGTGGTTTTGATCGCCGGGCTTTTTTTGTTTTTGGGGTTGGAAATGAGTATATTTGTGTGGAGAGAGATGAGCGGCGGATGGTGTTTAAAATTTATTAATTTACCCCCCCCCTCGCCTTTGAAGCATGTCGAATATGGCTTTTGTGCCCTATGTTTCGAGTTCCTCAGCATGACACCCGGCGCTTTATGAAGGATACAGAATTAATTTTTTAAAATCCTACTTTATCCCCCCTCTTGTTGCTTCGATTATTATGGTTATTACGTGAATACTATAAATAACTAAGGCACATTAAAAAGCCCCATGTTAAATAACATGAGGCCTAATTTGATGAATAAGTAAGGCTTATTTCAACTTGATGGTAAATTTGTTACCCCATTTTATCGGTGCTGAAGGTGTACTTGGTGTGGCGTCCCAATAAGCTTCCCTGATGGTCATAGTCATGGTTTTGGTATCGATGGCACCGAACTGGAAAGTCAGCTTGGTTTCGTCGGCCAAAGATTGTAAACCTTTCATTGGTGAATCGGCACCAACGGTTGGCAAGGCGATATCGTTATCCGGACCGGTATAAGTGTAGAACTGGCTCTGGTGTACGTGACCGTGGAAATACGCTTTGATATTGGTGTGCGCTTTTAAGAAAGTAACAAATGCCCTTTGCTCGATCAAAGCTGTTGGCGTAACGGTTTTACCATCTTTAAAATGCTCATCCAAAACGTTATCAAACTTATCGGTATTATTGATGCCGAAGTTGCCGTTAGGATTGGTGAAGTGGTTTGATACCACGGCAGGCTGATCGTGAGCTACGATGATTACAGGCGTAGTGTTGGCTACTGTTTGCAGATCTTTAGCCATCCAAATCCTCACAGTTGAATCGGGCCACATTTGGATAAAGCAGAAGTGAATTCCGGCAAGGTCTTTTGAATAATTAACCCTATCGGTAGCATAATTTAAAGTAGCCGGTGTTTTTGGAGTAGCCGGGACTAACATCAAATTGTAAATATTGGTTAACGATGTAGGATCGGTTAAAGGATTCATGGTTGCATAATAACCAATGGTGTTTGATACATCGTGGTTACCAGGTACCAGGAACAGTTGCGCTTTACCGCCTTTGCTATTTTTAAGGGTAAGGTTTTGCAGGAAATCGATATTGAATTGATCCCATGATTTTGACGCAGTTTGTACGCTGGCACTGGTTTCCATCCGGTTGGCAATATCGCCACCGTGGAAAATAAAATCAACTGAGCCAATTTTTTTGCCGGCATTAACACCAGTATCGTTAGGTAAGGTTAGATCGGGCAAGGTGTTCATTTTGGCTACCATGCTGGCGTTAACAACGTGCGCATCCACATTGGCCGAACCCTGGAAAGCAGGTCGCGTTAAGCCGTAATGAGAATCGGAAGTGAAAACGAATTGGTACGTTGTTGTTTCGGGATCGGTAGTGGTTTGATCTTCGTTCTTTTTAGAACATGCTGATAAAAATAGCGCTCCAATAAATAGGTACTTAAGCTTTGAGGTAAACATGGGTTTAGTTTTTGGTGATGATTTGAATGTTTATTTACGTTTGTAAAAGCTGATGTTGCTGACAGCACCGGGATAATCGCGGATCTCGGTATCGGTATAATAGCCTCCGCCGTCGGCTGCAAAGCCAACCCCTTCGCCCTGATGTTCGTTGGCGGCGTAAGGCGCGTCTTGCGGTTTACGGAGCAGGGTAGTGATGATGTCTTCGCCGTCGGCACGTTTCCAGTACCAGATCTGGCTTTTGTTCCTCAACAGTACTTCTTTACCATCCGGCGAGATATCGCCCGAGGTAAGCAGATCGAAACCCAGCATAGCTGATGGTTTGATAGCCGTGGTTGTAGTAGTTGATTGGGGATAAAGGATACGATAGATATAGCTTTTGCCGGTTTCTTTAGTCGCGATGATAATATCACGCGTTAAAGGATCGATCATCATAGTTTCGGCATTGACAGGGCCGCGCGAGTAGCTGGCCTGAATCTTATCAAAAGCGGTTACGTGAATTATGCTGCCGGCAGTGGCAGCTGATAAGTTAGGCTCAATAAATCGGTAAATAGTAACGGATGAATAAGCCGCATTGTTATCGCCGATATCAGCCATGTAAACATACGTTTTGGTAGCATCGGGTCCGGGCCCAACGGCCATATCTTCCCAATCACGTGGTGAAGCGCCATCTAAAACGATCTTACCTAAATCGGCACCAAGTTTGTTGGTTAGATAGATAGAACTACTTTTTGATCCGTCTTCAAATACATATAAAACACCTGGGTTTAAACGACTCTCGGCTATGCCGGATAGTTCGGTATAATCTTGCCTCACCATAGTACCTGTTGTTGGGGCTGTGTTAAACAAACCGCATGGGCTTAAAAGCGACAGATCATAAATAGCCGAAGGTACTTGGTCAACAGGTTTGGTAACAACGGTGTCTTTAGTAACCGGACTTTCTTCTTTCGCTCCTGATTTTGAGCAAGAGTTTAAAAAGAGCACAGACAAAACAGCGATAACCGGAACGTATAGTTTCATACAGTGTAAATATTAAAGGACGGTTGCCCGCCCTTTAATTATTTGAATGATTAACAATGATTAATGTTGAATTAGTATTTGTGCTGGTTACCCGAACCATCGGTTGGGAAGGCACCTAAATCTTTATTTGGTGGAGTAATGGTTGCACCAAAAGTACCAGTTGTGCCAATAACTTTTGTTGGGAAACCATATAGAACTAATAATGGAGCAGCAGCTTTAGTAGGCATTGCGTTTTTACCAGTTCCGCCTGGGTAAACACCTGCGCCGATAGCTGGTGAACCTGCTTTTAAGTGGAAATCGTATCCGGCAGGTAATTCACTTACACGGTAGTTTCTGCCTACGCTGTTTGCAGCAACATCATAGTTAACAAACAATGGATCGTATTTTAATGAATCGCTTGCAGTGTTTGTTCCGATGTTGGTACCAGCATCAGCGCCCGTAGTTATGATCGAACCGTTAACATAACCGTTTAAATCGGTAGATTTTTTCAAAGTGTATTGGTGAGCCTCAATAAATACCATGTATTGCTCTGTACCACCCATTGGGTTACCACGGCCAATACAAGTTAAAGTATTACCGTATGATGTATTCAAGGTATCACTTGGTTTCCCTTTTTCTGATGAGTAAGTGATACGCAAACCTTGTTTACAGTTAACAATAATGTTGTTGTAAATAAAGCCACCGGTATTAGTTTCTGTGTTGATAGAGCCGTTACGGGTTGCTTTAGTTTGGCGGAAACCACATTGTACCAAAGTGTTGTTGTAAATATTAACTACAGTGCTTTTACCAGCAACCGAAGCTATTTTTAAACCATTGGTAGCACCACCAAAAGAAAGGTTATAAGCCATATCGCCAAATACACCATCTTTTAAGTTAACACCTTCGCCACCAGTACCACCGGTTTTGATAAAGGTATTACGCATAATGCTTACGTAGATGTTTGAGCATTTACCAATACAATCATCTTTTGTACCATAGAACCATGAATCTTCTACGATCAGTTTACCGGTTGGGTTATTAGCACCTGTGCTCATGTAAATACCGAATTTAGGATCGCCGGCAGCAGCACCATAATCGGCAGCGTTAGCGCCCCATGGGCTACCTAAGTATTCTAAGTGTGTCCATCTTAACAACAATAATTTAGCTGTTGGGCCACACTGAAAACCACCCCAATATCCTTTAAAAGCAGGATCGTTAGCGGCATCATCTTTAAAAGTAGGGTTTGATTTGGGTACTGAAGTGGTTGCAAAAACAGTAAAGGTATTTGGAGCCTCTTTTGTACCATCGCTTACCAATGTACCGTTTACATAAAAGGTAGGGCTGCTGTTAGCAGTAAGGCCATCACCATGAACCAGAATGGTTACACCTGGTTGGATGTACAGGGTATCACCCGCGTTAACAGTAACATCACCTGTAATATCGTAAGTTTTACCTGCAAGCATTGTTCCCTTTAACGGGATAGCATTACCCTGAGCGTCTTTTTGTGGCAATGTTGTTGTAGTAATGCTTTGACCTACAACAAACAGCGGTTTTGAAATAACAGCTGTTTCGCCGCTTCCGCCTTTTTTACAAGAAAAAATGGTGAGAGCCATTACAGCTGCAAAACCCACTTTTAATAATTGTTTCTTCATGATTTTTTTTGATTGATGTTGAGTGTTTATTTGTTGCTTATTTTAAGTTGTAACGTAATCCCACTTGGTAATTCTGACCATATACTGTTCTGTTTGACAGTGTTTGGTTGCTACCAACGGTTTCGTATGATACCGGGTAAGGGTTACCGCCCTTTGTTGATTGCTTGATAAAGAATTCATCGGCTGTGTTTAACAGGTTTTGAACCTTAACAAAAACCGCGAAGTGTGTTTTAAAGCGTTTTTCGGCCGAGATATCAAAAGTGTTAAGGCCTTTTTGCCATTGGTCAAATTCGTAAATTGGTGATACCAATGCTATGCGTTCGCCGGTAAATTGCCATGCCAACTGTGCGTCAATACCCAGCTTAGCGTTTTTGTACAATAACGCGGCATTGGCAATATGGGCAGACTGGCCCTGTAACGGTCTGGTTTGCTGTAAGCCAACAACTGTTTGTTTATTGATAGTTTGAAACTTGGTAGTTGTTATTGACGAATTGGTGTAAGTGTAATTTACCCTTAAACCAAAGTTACTGAGGTACTTTTCGTAAACAAGCTCGAAACCGTAGTTGGTAGCATCACCAAAATTTTGCGGCGCGTACGATGTAAACTTAGTATCTGTAAAACCATACTCAATAGGATTATAGATCTTTTTGTAGAAAGCACCTACTAATATTTGCTCATTGGCTTTAGGGAACAGTTCATAACGGAAATCCATGTTATCGGCTGTAGCGTGTTTGAGTAGCGGGTTACCTACTTCATTATAATCTTCTCCCGGTTGCCCGCCCGGAACAAGCTCGTAAAAACTCGGCCTGTTGATTGATGCGAAGTATGATAAACGTAAGTTGGTTTTATCATTAAGCATATATTTGAAGTTAACGCTCGGTAACATATCGGTATAAGTTATATCACCTGTTTTACCAGCTGATGATGCCGGTGCATCTGTATCATAATGTTGAGTGGTATTTTCAACCCTTAAACCAACCAAGGTCTCCAATTTTTGAACCTTGAATTTTAACATACCGTAACTTGCAGATATATCTTCGCTGGCTCTGTAAGTATTGGCGTTGGCCGGAGAACCATCGGCACTGCTAACCGACCAGTTGAAATGGTAAATATCCGTCCATTGTTGGAAGGTGCCATCTGTATTGGCTATCGGCTCCAGTGTGTACGATTGATATAAATTATCACGGGTTTTATTGCGGTACATACCACCTGCTGTAAGCGTAAAAGGAATATTTGCCAGCTTGTTGGTGTAACCCAGGTTCGCGTAACCGGAAAGATCTTTATCCGAATTATCCTGCCAGATGCGTTTCAAATTCATCACCTTGTTGGCGTGCAGGTATGGAGTTGGATTGGTGCCATCGGCGTAAAAGCCACCATCGTATTCGTACTCGGCTAAATCCGGTACATTGTTTTTAGCAAGTGAATAGGCACCTATCCAGTTAAATTTTAAACCTGGTAGTAACAGGTGCTGACCATCAAGCGTAGCATTTGCGATGGATTGGTGTTGGTACCTTGAACGACCATAATACCAAACCTCGCCGGTACCATAACCCGCACGTGGCGGCGTTTGGATACTATCACGCGTTAAGCGGGCCTGTGCATCGTCCAGAACGGCGTAAAATGCGTAAGCGCTTACTTTGTTATCCGCATTAAAGCGATAATCAATTTTAGCGTTTAAGCCTGTGCGGGTAACTTGTGTAGAGTAATCGCGGGCATTGGCGTGTTTAATTTGTAATACACCAGGGGCATTTGCCACATCAATATATTGATCACCCGGAACGAAAATATTACTGTAAGTGCGATACGTATTTTGGTAAGAACCACCTAGCATCACACCTAGTTTTTTGTTGAAAAAACGGTTACCCAGAGAGAAATTAGCTAACTCGTTTGGTACAAAACTTTTATTAGTATAGTTAAGATTATCCCGGGTAAAATCTGCCGGTTTTGCCAGATATGCAGCGCCATTAGTCTCATAGGGTGATTTTTTGTTTATAGCACTTACCTGAAAAGATTTAAAGCCGTTGTTTAATACATTTTGATTGGTACCTGTAGAAACACTGGCATTAAAGTATAACTCATCGGGTGCGTTTTTCATCACCATGTTTACTGCGCCACCAATAGCATCGCCTTCCATATCAGGGGTTAAGGTTTTACTGATCTCGATACGCTCAACCAAATCCGACGGGAAAATATCAAGCGGTACATAACGGTTTTTGTTATCAGGACTTGGAATCTTTATACCATTAATCAAGGTATAGTTATACCGTTTATCCATACCGCGAATGATAGCGTAACGGCCATCACCGCTACCGCTTCTTTCAATAGAAACGCCTGATACACGCTGCATAACGTTAGCTACTGTGATATCTGGTGATAACAGGATTGCCTTTGCAGATATCACGTTCAATAAGTTAGGCGATATTTGCTCAGTGCGTTTTGCCGACGCTTCTGATTCACGACTTTGTTTTGCCGATACGCTTACCGTATTTAACTCGGATGATGTTGGGCGAAGAAAGATCCTTAGCTTTTTATCGCTGCTCACATCAATCGTAGTATCTTTATTGATGTATCCTACATAACGGATGCGAAATGTATAAGTACCCGGCTGTACATTGTTGAAGCTAAATGAGCCATCAAGGCGTGCGCTTGTGCTTTGTTTTAGCTCGGCAATGGTAATAGTAGCGCCAAGTAATTGATCTTTAGTAACGGCATCTAAAACTGTTCCTTTTACAGCAATACCCGATGTTTGAGCATGTGCAAAAAGGCAAAAAAACAGTGAAAATAATTGAGTGAGTAGAAGTCCTTTTTTCATATAAACTGCAAAAAAAGGCTTTTAAAAAGCAGTAAATGGTGCTGCAAAAAAAGTTAACCGAATGGTAATCTATCGTTAACTAATGGGGATGTTTAGGCTATGTAGTTTACAATTTGTTTGCATTTAATTGATGTAATACACAAATAGGTTGTAAAATAGGGGATACTATGAGAGAGCTTTTTAAAAAGAAAATTATTGATGAACCTGTACGCTTGAATGATAAGTTAAAGTGTAACTGGCTTTATCATCGGTTTGATCACGGCCGGTTTTTGTGTTCAATTTGAGTGGTTTTTGTAATAGCTTATCACCATTAAGTTTAAACCTGAGGTTCAGCGTATCTTTCATTCCCTCTTGCATAAAACTCCATTTGGCCTGTATGGTATCGCCTTTCATAATTCCCGATAAGGTGCCTTTGCGGCTATCTTTTTGATAAGGCAGCCAGTTCATTTGTCCGGTAACCTGGTCGCCTTTGATCACTAATTCAATGCTGGTGCTGTCGGGTTTGCTTTTACCATCTATCCGCAAAAAACAGAGTGAGCTTACAGTTGGTGTATTGTTGGTACGTGGCGTATTTTTTGCTTTAGCTAGGGTTTCACCGGCAACAACGGTATCTGTTTTGCCAGATTTGTTGCTATTGGATGAACATCCTAATACAAATAATGATGTGATGCTTAGTACAATGATACGTTTCATCATCAGAAGACATTTACTTGGCGAAAAAGTTTTACTAAGCGGTTATAATCAATTCCATTTATCCACTTAATATTGTTGCTGATTATAAACCTTGTCGATTTTAAGATGGAGCATGTATTAGATAACCCCGCCTGGAACGCTTTGATTTCGGGTTGTGAACACCTTGCTTTTGGCAATGAGCGGGTTAAATATTTCGACCGGAAGGTTTCACCTTTTGTGGGTTTTAAAGAAAATACCGAAGATAGTTTTGAGGAACTGCGTGAAATGATTCCGCATGATAACCCGGTACTGTTTGTGACTACCCAAGAGGTAGAAATACCCGGAATGTGGAAGGTGTTAAATGTGATCAATGGTTTCCAGATGGTGTTTAAAGACGAAGTTATATCCTATGATGAAAATCCGAAACTGATACCATTAACGACCACAGATGTATCACAAATGATAGAACTCACCCAATTAACCAAGCCGGGTCCGTTTGCTGAACGTACTATTGAATTCGGACATTATCATGGAATTTTTGATGGTGATAAACTGGTAGCGATGGCGGGTCAGCGATTGTACCCGTTTAATTATGCCGAAATCAGCGCGGTTTGTACCCATCCTGATCATTTGGGGAAAGGATATGCCAAACAGTTATTGCAGCATCAGATGCATCGGATTCAAGCGGCAAAAGAAACTCCATTTTTACACGTGTGGGATGGAAATGAACGCGCCATCAGTGTTTATGAAAGTATTGGGTTTGCTGTGCGCACGCCGGTTCAATTCCATGTATTAGCTAAGCAGTAATTCGTTACATTAAAATAGAAAAGCCTTTATCCTTTTGGGATAAAGACTTTTCCTTGAATCAAGCATAACCGGATCTTACATCCTGTTCTCTTCGGCACTGGTGCCTGTTTGGCGATTGCGGGCGGCTTTCAATTTGGTGTTACCGAATTGGTAGCTTAACCCAAGAGTAAAGCGGCGGCTTTCCCACTCGTTAGTCCAGCTGGTGTTTACGTTGGCGTATTGCAACACGCTACGGAAACGGTTGCCGAAAAAGATATCGCGAGCCTTAAAGCTTAAGGTTAAACGTTTATCCATCATGGTTTTGCTGATGCCGGCATCAATTTGCGATCCTGAAAAGGTACGGGCCAAACCTGATATTGATGGTGAGTAATATTGTGATGATAACGAGATCTTGAAGTTTTTAGGCAAGTAAAAAGCCTGATCTAAATTACCTGTCCATGAGAAACGGTTACTTGAGTAAGCTTGGTTTACCGCGATGGTATTTACTTCGTCGTAGGCGCCATCTAACTCGGCGCTAACGTTCCACCATTTTGCGATGTTAAAACTACCCGCTGTTGTGGCACTCAGTGTTTTGGTACTGCCCAAATTATCATAAGTGCTAATGCTGGTTTTAGTTGCGTCGTTTTGTAAAACCACCATGTTTACCGAGTTGCTTACCTGTAAATAGCTTAAGCTTAATATCTGAAAGCTTTTGTAAGTGTAGTTAAACACGTATGATTGTGAGATAGACGGCTGCAGATACGGGTTACCCTGCATAGCGGTATAAGGATCGGAATAGCGGATGGCAGAATTTAAATTACCATAACCCGGTCTGCTAATGCGCCGACTAAATGAAGCGTTCAGTTGATTATCGGCGTTCACTTTATAGGTTACAAACGCGCTTGGGAATAGTTGCCAATAGCTGCGTTTAACAATTTGAGTGCCGTACATTGAGTTAGCGGTCGAGTTGGTTTGCTCGGTGCGCAGACTGGCTTTGATATCCCAGTGGCTATTGAATGTTTTGCTGATGGTGAAGTAAGCCGCGTTGATATTCTCATCGTAAGCGAAATCGTTGCTGCGTTTTGGATCTCTAATATAACCGACTGTTTTTAGTGAGTCGAAAGCTACGATGCTTTGGGTGCTTACAAAGCTACTTTTAACGCCTGTTTCAATTTGCCAGTGGTTGCGTAAAGGTAAAACGTAATCGGCCTTAATTGCACGTATATTATAGTTAATGTTACCACTGCTTCTCAACTGAATAGGGCTGCCTGTTATTGCGCCAACACCATTAAAATAGGTATTGGTATATTCATCATTTTCGGATGAAACGCTGTAAACGTAATCGGCATCCACGCTTAGTTTTTGTCCGGTTGTGTCAATAGCGAAGCTGTAGTTTAAGTTAGCGTTATAGGTGCCATTATTGCTTTTTTGCGGGTTAACACCAATTACACTGGCAGTTTGCTGGCCAAGTGAGTTTAAAGTTACCGATGTACTGCTCACATCGGCATCTGTAGGATCATTATATCCTTTTAACATCACACCAAAAGTATGGCGCTCACCAGCGCGGTAATCGGCACCTAAAGTATAGCTTGTTGACTGTGATTTTGGGTGCCAGTAGTTTAACTGGTTGTACTCTTCGCTACCTATCTGGCGGCCAAGTGTTAATTTGTTGTACGAATCAAAATAGCCGGTATTCGTGCGGGTGTACAAACTAAATTTGCCCGTATTATAGTTGAGGTTTAAGCCGCCATATAATTTGGCATACTTGCCATATCCCGCATTAGCGGTAGCTGTTCCGTTATAACCGGGTGCTTTGTTGCGTTTTAATATGATGTTTACAATGCCCGCCGTACCTTCAGCATCATAATTGCCGGGAGGGTTAGCTATCAGTTCGATCTTACTCACCGAGCTGCCGGGTAATGATTTAAGGTAATTTGATAATTCGGTACCGCTCATATAGGTTAAGCGACCATCGATCATCACATTAACGCCTGCATTATTGCGGTATAAAATATGATCATCCTTATCCAAACGGATGCCCGGAGCTTTTTTCAATACATCTAATGCGTTATCACCGGTTGTGTTCAGCTTTTCTACGTTCACTACCAGGCGGTCGCTTTTTTGTTCGAGCTGTGGTATTGTTGCCGAGATGCTTACTTCTTTTAATGATTTCTTTTGTTCGGTTAAAACGATGGTGGGCATTGCTACATCGGTACTACTAAATTCAAAGGCCTTAGTATAAACAGCAGGATAACTTACCATGGCCGCTTTGATGGTGTACTTGCCAGGAGCAACTTTGGTAAAGTGGTAAGCGCCGTTAACATCGGCGGCCTGACCGGAAACTTTTACCGAATCGGGCAGGTGGATCAGCATTACGGTAGCGCCGGTTAATGGCTCTTGTTTGTTATCGGTAACTTTACCGGTAATGTTACCTGTTTGCGCCATAACGATTGCAGAGCTGAATAAGAGTGATAAGGTTGCGATGATGTGTTTCATATGTGATATCTGTTTTGCTTGATGATCCAAAGGTGCAGCAAGCCTCATCGCGATAAAATAATATGATACCAAGCCCCCGGAATATTATCCCAACCCGAAAAAAATGGATATAATGCAGCTTTTGCCGGTTGGTATAAAAAAACAGGATGTTGGGATAAAATAATGATGAATAGTAAGGTTTTGACTTACTTTTATGCTTATGAGAAAAAAGGAGATCTATTATCACATTATAGGCTGGTCGGTTTACCTGTTGTATATTATTGTTGGCGAGCTTTTTGAAGCTACACGTAGCAGGGCACCGCTGTTTACCTACTCCTTTATCTTTGTTAAGATAATTGAGTTTTATATTTGCTATTTATGGGTATATCCCCGTTTTTTAAATAAGGGTAAAATTCCGCAACTGGTGGGCGGTATAACTGTAGGTGTATTCAGCTTTATCCTATCGCGCTATTTGGTAGAAGAGGTTGCTTACCGGTATCTGTTCAATACACATAACTACAGCGATGACATTACAGCGCTTGGCTATGTTCTGGATAATATTTATTACGGATCTTCGGGCATTATATTAAGCGCGGCGGTTTATTTGGGGTTTGATTCGCTGCGCAAGGGAGAAGAGAACCGATCGTTGAGAGAAGAAAAAATTCAGGCGGAACTGGCGTTTTTGAAGAATCAAATTAATCCACATTTCCTTTACAATACTCTAAACTATATCTATTCGCTGGCTTATCCTGTGTCGGACGAGTTGGGGAATGCCGTGATCAAACTATCGCAACTGATGCGATACATGCTCACCGATAGCGCCGATGGTACGGTTGAATTGCAAAAGGAAGCCGATTATATTGCAAACTACATCAGTATTTATCAGTTGCGTTTTGAGGATGCTTTTTTTGTAGATTATGATGCGTTGGGCGATATTGCGGGTAAACGCATTGCATCGCTAATTTTGGTTCCGTTTGTAGAGAATGCGTTTAAGCATGGGATAGTTAACGATCCTGCGCAACCGGTAGAG
>Ga0116227_10005572_pt1 | contig 26378 bp, 17 predicted proteins | sample S1TSphgellanicum_FD_89693 | JGI IMG/M metagenome (GOLD analysis project Ga0116227, IMG submission 89693) | Host-associated microbial communities from peat moss isolated from Minnesota, USA - S1T2_Fb - Sphagnum magellanicum MG | ecosystem: Host-associated > Plants > Peat moss > Unclassified...
TGGTCAGCAACAAAAAGAAATCGACTGTGATGAGCCCCATCCGGCGCCGAATGAAAAAACGCAACCCATCCAGTGGACAGAACGGCCAACTGGTGCATTGGTGGCTGTTAATTCACTCTGGCCGTTTTCTTGGGTCCATTGATGTATGAGCCTTTCATTTAGCAATCTGTTTTTGTAACTGGTCTCTAAGAGCTACCAAGATTGGTGGACTCTTCACAGTTCTTTCTTTGTCTATGCATAGAGTATACGCTACCATAGGCGAGTAGGCAAATAGCAGGTTTGGCAGGTCTCTGCTGAATAATTAATAAATTTATTTGAAAATTTAAAGGTTTGGCACATACAATATTCCAGAAGATGCTTCATTTTCCTTCATATAACCTTAAAACCCTAAAACCAACATATAACTGGTAGTATAGCCAATGGTTCTCAACTAGGTATTTGAGTACTGACCCTTATGCATAACCAATGATTATTACCCCAAAATAAAAATTAAAAAAAATAAAAATTGATAACTGGGTTTATTACATTGACAATGAAACTGATGACCAATAGTTCTAGTTTTCAAAAAATGGTAGTGATAACCGGCAGTTACGAAAAAAACCAATAACTGGCCAACACTGGTTATGTCTCATAACCGGCACGAGGGTGCTGGGTTACCTAGTCCAGATTAAGGATTACCTGTGTCATTGGTCACTGTGGCGGTGCTTTGCAGAATTTGTCTACCTATTTCTCCTATAACTTTTGCTTGATGAGTAAAGGACTAAGGACCAAAAGAGCTGCAAATTGAATGTTCTTTCATTGAGTGTCAATTGCTTAGCAGGCAATCCTGAACTCAATGCTGCTGCTGCTGCTGACTGATAATCAGCAGTCACACTAACAGCAGTACATTGTGGGACTTGAATCATGACTTAAAAAATTGCAGGAACTGGAGTGCTGAACTTTTTGCCAATTAGCAGGCTTTTTCCTCCTGCTCAGTCCTCAAGTGAGATTCTCAACATTTGACTCTGCACTGAGAACTGAATGATTGTGTCCAAATAATGGGGTTCACAGAGATAGATCAATCTCATTGTTATTGTAATATATGCAATATTCATTCTGTAGTCTGCCCACTGACTTATTCCGAGAGAGAGAGAGAGAGAGAGAGAGAGAGAGAGAGAGTTGCAAGTGAAAATGCTTGCTGTCTTGTGCTCAGTTTTGAATGTTGTTCCTTCATATGGGTGACTTTAAGGATAAATCAAAACTCAGCATGAGAGAGCCAAGGCAGACCTAAATACAAAGAGATTCCAAGGGATAACTCTATTACAGTTAACTCCACAGTCACCTTGTTTGAATGCCGCAATTTGACCCTCTAAAGTCTGTTTCATCCCTAATTTGAGTGTATCCACAAAGTGAGTCAAATTGGTTAAGATTTCATGAGACTGGGTATCATCAGTTCAAAAGATTTGCAGGATCTCATTCTAAGAAGAAAGGCTTGATTTAATGAAGAGTACGAGCAAAAGTCAAGGTTCAAAACTTGGGGTGAAACTCCCCTGAGGAGCAATTTAGGTGAGAAAACTGGTTTGGTTCACTGTTGTTTTCTTTGTGTGCTGTTTTCATCCTGACTTCTCATTTTATTTTCCCTGTTTTGGGAAACTGGACCCAGTATCCCCAGTGTTGGGTCCTTTACAGATAACTCTATCATATAACGTTGTCCCTAAGCCATATCAGACTTCAATGAAATTCTGCAAATGAGGAAGGCATGGGTAATTGGGACACCAAGTCCTTGCAGCCACATCTTGAAGTAGCTTGATTCACAATATATTATATGCTCCAATTTAGTTTGGGTCTTGTCATCTCACTGCTACAAAATGTGGGTGCAACTCATTAATTCCTGTTCATTAGACTAGTGAATTCATTATTTTAAAACTAATCTTTGATTAACAAGATCAGTAAATTCATTCAAAATCTAGTGAAATCACTTAATGTACAGGGACACTTAACCAGCCTATTCCATTTTCACCACCCAAATTGCAAATTTTCAAAATTGCTTACACTATTGGAGGGTGGTGGTGGTGGTGGACGAGGAGGACACAAAGAAGGGAGAAACTTGATTGTGTCATTCATTTCCTGGGAAAGATAACTCAAAAAATCTAAGTTATGATGCCCTGCAAATCCTGCAAGAAAACATTTGGTGTATGGGCTTTGAAAGTGGGTGGGTGATGCCAAGCCACAAGGTTGAAGTTCTCTGTTTATATGACACATTGTCAACGGCCATTACAAGGGTACAAGGGCAACCCACTCTAAATGCCAAACTTTCTCACTTACATTCTGAAAACAAAAGGCCAGTACTCTATCAAGTGCAACCTGTTACATTAAAGCTTTAGCAATATTATTGTCTGCGTTACTGATCATTATTCATATACATCATCATTGAGAAACTGTGTTATGGGTGACCGTCCAAATCTCAAGAGGTAGCCAGACAGCCTTGAGAGTCTGTAGCAGCTGCCCCATCATTAACCATAATTACCATCACCAGGCTTCATGCCTCATCACACAACCTCCTGTGATAATTGCTAGTTTTGCGGAATAAGTCATAACCAAATTGGTTGCCCTAAACCCTAAACCTGGGTTTTGAACTCCTTGTTCTTCATTTCCTTAAGGTCCAGAAGATAAAAAGGGTTGGTGGACGACCAGACCACCCAAGACCTTAGGCCAACTTATGGACATCAAGCCTACACACATTTATGTTAGCCGATATGTTGAGTATCATGCTTTGTCAGCCACCAGCCACAAAACAATTAGAATAAATTTTAGTCTAGTTTCTACAATTTATTGAATCATGGACAGATTCCAAACCGGAATGCTTTGCAGATGAGTAGGTCTCATTGAAGAGTCAAAAAGCTGTTTGGTGTACTATCTATAACTCTACTTTAAAAGAAAATACTACCAGCATCAAGCCAATAGCCAGTTCCTATCTTCCATTCCACATGATCGATCACTTCTGGGTATAATTTTCATTCTTTTATTTTTCTGGCCCAAAAATTGCAACCCATATTGAAATTATCCCCACTACCATGAGTGCAGGCACACTGCAACATTCTACTTGCAAATTATCCTTTGGATTAACCTATGTTTATAATAGTCACTCTCTTAGCAAACATTCATTTGCCGCACCTCCAATAACTAGTGTTAAGGACCTCATAACCATGCAACAGTTTTATCCAAAACTTAAGTAGGCCTTCCTTCTCATCAACTTCAAGTACAGAAGAAGACATTCCACTAAAAAAATCATAAATACCCATTGCAATTCTCTCATGATGAGTTTCTGTGCTCACAAGTGCAATGTTTGTACTACTACTTCTATACGACGCCAAACACCTGATGGAATGCCTGGCATCTGACAACCCATCATCTGGTGCCCCCTCCCCATTCTGAGAAAAGCCAACAACACTAAGGCAAAAAGTTGCCCAAATTAGCGTCTCTTTCCATTACCTTGTTGTCATCCCAGTGTCTCATGATGACAACAAGGTAATGGAAAGTGACTGAAATCCCTTCTGCTAAAGGACATAAGTCACTTTCCATTGGACAAAGGAAAGTGCAGCTGTTTCAGAAACGTGTATTTTATTAATGTTGGAAATTGTAGTTGAGGGCCTATTGTATGGAATTTTTTAGAGAACTTAAAAAAGACACATGTTCCCATTTTTCTAAAATGATATTGTTTAATGAATCACACTTTGACTCGCTGCTTCATTTTTCTTTTGTCAACATTTGACCTGCAAAGTTATGAGATGACTGTGATCACAGATCGAGGGCAAGTTACAATGGAAAGTTGTTGTTATGAAAGATTCTACCGTCGCGTACGCCTAATAGAAAGATGTCCTAATCAAGAACTAAACTTTTTTTGGGTTTTTAAAACCTTCAGTTCTGATCATTTTCACACAAAATTTAAAGCCAGTTTCATCCCATCTCCATTACACACAATTAAACTTAAGGAAAAAAAAAAGTGAAATTAGTTTGTTCAACTAGTACACACACTTCAAAATTAAAATAATGTAATATTAATTAAATATAATCAATCAAATCCAATAACTTGTTTGAAATGTAAGTCCCACTTTATACTTTTTCAATAAAATTATACTTATGTACGGAGAGAACCCAAACCTTTTAAAAATGAAAACACCACCCCTGATTCAAATTCAATTTTAATTTTAAAAATAGACGAATTCTCCAGTTAGGTTCCAATGGCAATTCTAAATTTCCTTGGAACCTCCAAGTCTAGAGACCTTTGAACCTGAGCTTATAACCTGCCCAACACTGCTTGAGACTTCTTGCCCCCCTTATTTTGCCTGATGACATTCACTTTGCAGGTTCATAGTTTGACCTGTTCATTATTTGAGTTTTGGTTTGTGATTCCACTACTTTCTTCAGAGTACTTACTATCTGATGATGAGACTGAGCAACAACGGGCTGTTTGATTTGTTCTTTGCAAGTCAGGCCAAACGAGTGCCTAAGTCTTGTTTTTGTTCACAAGCCTTTATCCCAACTCTAAGCCAAGAAGTGGCATATTGTTAATATGATTGCGCATACAATCAAGATCAATATTGTACTTGAAGAGTCCTTTGACAAAAGCACACAAAAGTATCATCATGTAGAAAAAGATTGGGACTGTGGTCGTCTTCATTTTGTGCTCCCTCTCCCCATTGGCGTCTTTCTTTATTAATAAAAGTTGCAAGGGTCACAACTCACAACAGATATCATGGGATGCTTATTCTGGCTCCCTTTCTGCCTTATGGAGAGGCAGAATTGGACCTTTGTGCTAATCCTTTTGGCGTTGCCAATTATATGCAGGTAGATGGTACATAGTACATACTCTTGAACCCTAGGCATGAGCGTTTCTTTCTTGTGGCTAAAAATCGCCAAATGGCTAGAGTATGTGCATGATTGGCAATTTCCCTTCTCAAGATGCCATCACCAAGTGGAAGGACATGAAGTCCCAATATTGCCTTGATGCTTAGTGGCAAATGGCTTGTTTATTGAAGTAGCTTAAATTTCTTTTCCAGGTCCCCTTTTTATTGGGGCATTTTTCTTTTTGTACCAAGTTTTGCACATAAAAAATTGCAGTTATACATTTGTTTTTTGATTTTGTTGAAACACACATGTCAAATGATTGCATAGGTTGGTTTTAAGCTTTGAAACATATTTTGGAAGGTCATGCAAGTGCGTGGGAATGGACTTGGAGATTTTTACTTGGTGTTTCTGAAGTTATCTTGTGTAATGTGAATGTTGGAAAGTTTGGACTTTGGAGTTGGATTGTGGAGCATGCACTTGTGTTTTTCGACTTATTGTGTGCAATTTTCTCTTTTGCTTAATATGGCTAGGGTTGCAAGTTGGAACTTGGGGTGGGGTAAGATGCTAAATACCTTTCATTGAGCTTTGTCTGACACCCTTTTTGGGCCCAACAATGTAGACTTGTGGAAAACTGTGTGGTTATGCTGTGGGGTTTGACTTTTTGACTATAGGAGTTTTTTAAATAGAAAAAAAATCACTTTTTCATTAGCACTTGAATCTATGCTAATGGTTGACACCATGTTCCATGCATGGGAGGTTCAGATTTCAAATTTGCTAAAGTGGATGAAACAAAAATAAAATTCAAACAAAACTAAAATGTGAAAAACATGATATGTTCTTTTTGTTGAATAAAAGAACATGTAAAACCGTGTGGTGTGGTTTTATGCAGAACCATGTAGGGCCAAAAAACATGTGCAAGACAACAAGAAAAACATGCACTAGATAGAGCTCAATGGGGGGATATTTAGCAACTCTTGATTCTGGGTGAGTGCAAGCACATTGCTATTGCAAATGGGCAAAGTCTTTTAACATTGGGGTTCAACTCCCCTAGCAATGCATGCAATTGTAATGTATCTATTATCAAATGTTTTTCCCCCTTGATTAATTTAGATAGTCAAATTATGTTATATACATCTTGTTTGGTCATCAAAAGCTCACTATTGATTTAACATGATAGCCATTCACACTACCCAAAAGAAAAGAATTGACAATTTATTACATTCTAGAAATTTACAAATAGCCTTATTATACATTTTGCCTGGCTAGGTGTAGCCAGTTAAGCAACCTTGATAAAAGTTTTTTAAAAACCCTACCATGAATGTGAATGGTCTACTTCCTCCATAATGAAAAAATTGATGCATATAATAAAATAATGTGGATAACAAAGAACAAGAAAAGTAAGCACAAGTGCAAGTAGTCAATTTGAAAAGTATGAATGCAACAAATAGTGGATTATATATATTATTCAGATTGATTCATTTAAGTACATATTAGTAGTTCCATTATTAACAAAGATGGTGATACCTTGACACCTTGATCTTTTGAAAATGATGCCTATGACAATTTGATTTAAACAATGAGTTAACCACCTAATTTATAGCAAGTTTTAGTTGGAACAACTCAACTAATTTGCTTCAATTATGAAATCTTTAAGCCTCTAACTAATAGTTAACTTTTATCATAGGCTTCTAGAAGTTTTTGGAATGATTTTAACTACCATATAGTCGAACAAGGAATGCGCCTTCTATAGTTGATTCTACTGAGTAAATACTTATTGGGCTACTACACAACTAATTCTCAATTCTTCCAAGAAGCCCTCAAGGGGGCTCCAAGTGAAGGTTTGGCATAAAGGCCTTTTTCAAAAGTGTTAGTTAATTGTATTAAGACCAAAGACTAGTGGGACTAGCAATATATGTAAAGGGGTTGTTACTCAATGTGTGGCAATGATCAATCTGGGTAAAATAGATTAAGAAAATGATAGGGATTAAACAAGGAAGTGAATGAGTTAGATAGGATTAGGACTATTGGACATTTAATTTTAAATTATGTTTGAAGGGAAGTGACTTGAAATGTAGTTTTGGAAATTGTGGGAGTCTTGAAAATTGTTTTGGATTACACATGGAGTAAAATTTAGAGAGCTACATGCTAGAGTTAGACAAGGAGACACAATACGATTTCAGATTTTTGTTGGTATTTGAAACCACAAAATTTTCATGTTTTCAGTTTTTATTTTTATTTTGAAAATTGCATATTTGTGATATGATTCATTTCTGAATAAAGAGAGAAGTGTGGATTTGATGTGGATTTTATTTTGTATCTGTTGTGTTTTGGCTTTCTCATAATCTAACTATATTCTAACCACATATTTTGTTTTTAAAGAATAAATAAAGTTTGAGTAGAATGAATAGGAGTTGTAAGAAGGAAATTGTGTGAAACAGTCTACCAAAGTTTTTTTGAATAACTGAACCACAAATTTTAAGTGTTAAAATGAGTAATTGAAATGAACTTTGTATTTTTTTTAAGTAGGCAGAGAGCAATTTTGGATAGAATTTACACCTACCAAAGGTCCTCACTAATGTTGTGGGGTTCTTTGGTTTTTTATTAAGGGAACCTTCAAGGTCGATTGCCATTTTTAAAATATTTTTTCTCCAACCTCTGGGTAAGGTTTTTCATTTTTAATATAATACTATTAGTTTTGATGAATATTTTAGTAATATATTTGTGTGGATTTGCCATATATATTATTGTTATTACAAGTCTTGAAACCTTGCCTAGGCAAATAGGCACGTACGAAACAACTTTACCTTTTGCATACATGTATGGTCACAATAGTTAAAATTGCCAACCTGTAATGATACCAAAGTAAGTTATTTTGTCATTTCAAAAAATTGGAACAATAATGGTATTACCAATTACCATTCATAATGTACACCATATTAGTATTGATTTTTCAATTAGTTGTTCTAAGGTTCAATTAATCATAGACAATTTGAAAAGGAGTGGTTAATGATTAATTATTTTACTCTTTTTTATTTCAACTAAAAACTATTTCATTTTCTATATAGGTGTTTTAAAATTGAATTTCAATCTAAGCAACTTTGTGTTAAATCCTCCAAAACTTAAATAATTTTGGGCTTTGCACTATTCCATCCATTATCAATGATGTCCAACTAATGGAGAAAATGAATTGATTTTGTGAACATTAAGTTCCATTAGAATGAAAGTATTGAATGTAACATGAATTGAATTGATTTTTAATTCAAAATTCACTTGAATTGAATTCAAGTTTATTTGAAGAGAAATGGGATGCAAATTGTTGTAGAAAACATTGAAAATTTGCTTGTGATTATGGTGTAAAAAAAGAAAACTTTGAAAAGATACAAATTTAAAAAGACACCATCCCATTCCTCTTTGCTTGGGAATTGATTAAAGAAAATTTAATTTGGAATTGTGTAAAGGATGCTTTATGGAACCTAAAGTTGCCTCACCTAAACAATTAGTTTTAATGAATCATCGTCATCGGAATAAATTAAAAATCTAAAAAAATAAAATCAATATTGATATTTAAGGCTTCATATTCTTGTTTGAAAAGAAAAATTATTATTGATACATTTAAAATACTTGAAAGCATACTATGGATTATAAAGCACATTCATGAATTAAAGAGCCATAATAAGCCCGAGGAAGGCACTAGTTAAAAATTAAAAAAAAAAGTGAGTAAAAATATAAAGTGCAACATATTGGTTGTTAGGTAAAAAAATAAATGAATTGGTTTTAAAATAGGGTACATTTTATTCAAATAATCAATTTAAATATAATATAGGGTAGTAATCTGAAATAATGGATTATAATGAATATAGGGTGGTTTTAATATGTATATATGAGAAAATTAGATAATAATATGGTGAGAAAAAATAAGTTGGACAATTATCTAATGTCACCCCTAAAAATGGTCATTTGATGCACATAGATCCCAAACTTCACACAAAGTGTACCCCCGAGGACAAGAAGTGTAATTAGTGTTTAGTTTAAATGATGAAGAACATGTTTAAATCCGATATCTTATGAAGGTTTCATACATTTATATGATAACATTTATGTTACATTAATATATCATTTGGATAAATTTGAAAGTAATCAAATTAGTATAAAATATTCATAAACATTTTTAAAGCAATATAATAATTATTGTTCAAGTTATCATTTCAAAATTGTTTCAAAACTATTTAAGCACTATTTTATCAATCTTTGACCAATCATGTGTTATCACATCAAGGTGCAAACATAGTCAAAAAAGCTATGTGTGCCAAGGTAAAAGTCCTTTTCAAGGATTACATGTGCCATGTGCCATGTGGCATTTATGTGTCTATAATCATAAATTATGTATTTTTCATACCCAATTTTTCATTATGTGTTAGTTAGATGTAAATAATTTTTTATTACATCTTGATCTTATATCATGTATATTATACATTCATGCTTTCTATTAGACAAAGTTGAATAAATTTTTGTTAAGGTCACATCCTCAAAATTCATAATTTGTAAGGCCAAAAACATCTTTGAACCGAATGTGTTGTCAAAATGAATTTGACTAATTTCAATTCGTTTTTCTCTTTTGATCATTAATGTTTAGATCCTCTTTAATTTTGAAAAGGAATAGTGCACATTTGAAAATAATAAAGGACATTTGAAAAAAATTAAAATTAACCATTCCAAAGGTTTGAATGGTTTAAACATGCAAAAGGATTCATGATTTGCATCAAATTTTGAACATTGAAACTTTGTGAATAATGGAGACTATTCCATAAGAAATATTAAAAATTCAAGTTATTGTGTTATCCATGTTATTTTTAAAAATAAAAATAAAAATTTTTAAGTAATGTCTACCTATTTACATGTCTTTTTTATTGTGTTTTCACCCATCAAATTATTAGCAAAAACTTAAGACTTTCATTTAGGTGCACCTTCACTAGTTCATTAATCTATGGATGTAGTACCTTATAGTTTAAATTTTAATATTATTTTGAATTTTTGAACAAAAAATCATGATGTAAATGTTATTATTTTTTTCCAAAGTTACTATTTATGCAAACTAGTATGCCTCATTAATATGTATATTGGTACTAGAATGTTTGTTGTAGAAATTTTTTAATGTAATTTAACAAGTGGGTATCACCTTAGGAAGATTTAACCAAATTTGGGCATATCAGAATTTTAATTGATTTTGAATTATTTTTAAAATTTTGATTTTTGGCACTACAAGAATTCATGGTTTATTTGACCATAAATGTTTTATAAAAAAACACTTTGTTTGGACACCTATCAAAAAGACCATCTAGTCATTTTGGACAATTCAATTTCAACAATGTCCAAGTTGACTAATGATATTTTTGACTAGGCCTATGGTGGCATTTTTTATTTGTAGCTTTTTAGACTAGTGGTTTTTTTTGTATCGCCCAATATGTCAAGTTGCCCATTTGACTACTAGTCAAATACAACCAATCAAAGTGGCAATCACAATTTTTGATTAATCATTTATTAGATACATGGCAACATATGAATACATTTTTTTTTCTTCATGTGTCAATGTTTTATTATGCAATAAAAAGGTAGGTACTTACCTACCTACTTACACCCCACCTACAACCATATGTCTACAAGGGACATGTATATCATATGCATCACCAAATATAGAATTTCATATACATGATTTGCTTTAATATTAAGCCAAGACCTCATGCAAGCATCTCAATGCTTTTGCAACCAAGCTGCACAACCATTTGTTAATAATACATGTGCAACATTTCATTTATTTAATGAACCATGACACTATTAGTAAATCCCAAAATTGTCATACCTTTTTATTTCAAATCTATTCAAATGAAGCAAAGAAAAACATAATACTCAATAAAATCAATATATATTATGAATGCAAACAATTTTTTCTCCTATGGACCAACCATATTTGGAAAGTCTCCAATTTGAAAATCTTGGAAACCAACTCTCCAAATTAATAAACAATTGACTTGATTCTTATGGTACAAGTTGCCTTACTATATAATAAAATTAATGGACAATAATTAAATTTAACATGGCAAGCTAGATAGGTAGATAGGTTTTGTAAATATAGGGGTTCCAATTATAAGACATTATAGCTAAGGTACCTAACTAGTATATGTAATGGCATGTCCCTTTTGATCATCAAATTATAGGACATAATTTAGTATAGATAATGGCATGTCCTTTTTGACTAAACTTTTGAAAATTTTGAAAAAAGATGTCAGTTTTTAGTCCCTCTTGATTAGGTGTCGTCATTTGACACATAGTCAAAAGGTCATTCTAAACAAATTTACTAGTCAGATGTTACATGTGTCATTCACGTTATAGCTTTTAGTCAGAAAGTATATGTCCATTAATCAAGATCAACAAGATAGTAGTCAACTTGGATACATATAAAAACCATGAATGTTTGTAATGTGGCAAAATTTCATCAATTAAAAAGGCTAATTGGTATCCCACTTGTTTTGATTAGTGTTAGACTTCTTTTTACATACCCAATTAAGGTTTCTATTGAGTCCTTTAAAAAGTTTTGAGACCAAGGCTAGATATGCACAAATTACATTTTATTAATATAATACATGCCACAATAAACACCACATATTGGACATTGTAATGGATGAAACCACAAAATAATTCACACGTGTGATGAGCAATGGCTTTTTGTTTGAGGAAAACCACATTCTGTTGTAATGTCGATTAATACAAATTATATCATCCATGTTTGGGAAGGTAGGAGTGTTTAGCATCCTAAAAACTAATAGGCGGATCCTTTTTCACTTGAGAGAAATAGAAAGAGAAATAGAGCTTAATAAGTTTGATTTTAAAAGTTGCTTTTTTGTTGTCTATTAATTGGTTATATTTGTTGTTAATATGTCTTGATGTAAGAGACCTAATAATGGCTGGAAAACTTGATTGCAAGAAAACACATAATAGTGTTATTTCTGTGGTAAAGTTTTGCCATTTTGTGGGAAATAAAGGCCAAGCAACATCTAAAAAGGTTTTTTTTCGGGAAAAAAACCCTAATTCACCAAATTTATAATAAAAAATCACCTGATTTCTACCATACTATTTGCTCCATACCACCATATTAGGCTCTAGTGGGTAGCCACAATATAGGATGATTCAGAAAAACATCTATAGTGAGCTTGGTTCAACTCTGTTCTCAATGATCACCAGTCTGGCACAATGAATTTCACCAAAATGAAAAGAATAAAATAGAATAAGAATATTTTGTCATAATATTTTTCCTTTTTCCTTTTAAAGATCGCCAAATTTCACCCAATTTTTTTGTCGAAAAATTCTCACCACATTTCAACTCTGATTTTAGTTTGGTAGCATTTAAAAAACTAGTTTTTTAAAAACTATTTAGATAGGTTTTAAAAACTTATCACCTTTTAATGCTAAATCCCTTGTGGGATGCTAGCTGATGACACAACATCAGGAAATTGAAAAAAATAAATATCATTGGTGTGACAACATCATCAAACTGAAATATAAATATATGTGTATGAACAAGAAGAAGAAAGAAATGGGAGAACTTGGTGTGAGAAATAATTTGTGTAGGGCATTTCATTAAGATATATATTATTCTCTGTCGTGCCGCGTCTGTATTCCACTCTTTCTCCACCTCATCGGAGTAAACAGACCATGATGGGATGGATGAATGACTGGATGGATGGACGAATGGATGACGAGACAGATGGATGAAATGATGCTTCACGACATCCTTTACTATATGTAACTTGGCTAACTCAAGGAAAAAGAAAAAAAGAAAGATATTATTAATAATGAGGGACTATAATTTGGAAGAGAAGTAACAGGGGACCACCGCCATTGAGTGTCTCTTTTTGGCGAATTTTCGCACATTGTTGACAAAAACAAAACCCAGTGAGAATCTAGGCTTTTCTTTTGGAAGTTCCTACAACTTTGAGAATTTTTTTTACATTAAATTTGTTTTCAAATGAAAATGAAATTTTTTTTGAAAATTTTGGGATTTTAAAACCATTTTTTGAAATAGAAATAATTGAATTTAAGCTACATCTAATTTAATTATTAAATTATTAAATTAGATCCTCCCTCGCCAGCAGACCTACTGGAGAAATTTGAAAAAAAAACAGAAAAACAAAAAAACCCTGCTGCGAATCACTGGTGCCAATTATACAAAAGCCTTTTTTTGAAAAAAATAAATTGAAAAGTGGCCATATTTTGTGGAAAAAAAGGTACAAATGTCGCCTTATTTAGACAGTGGGTTGCTATTGGTTGCCAGAACTAGGCAGAATTGCAGAAGCAATTCTACTTTACAGTCTGACCTGTAGCCAAATTTGACTCATTCCTCTCTTGCTAATATAATCTGGCTATAACCTAGATATGAAAGTAGGAAAAAAGAGAAAAGAATCCTTCTATATTCTTGGCTAGCTACTGGAAGGTATCATAAAAAAAATTGGCCAATTTGAAAAGAAAAATTCTTCAAAATCTGGCGAATTTGGGGGGTTTTTCTTTTCCCATAAAAAATCCTTTGTATAGGTCGAAATCATATTTTTCAGGTCGAAATTTGGCGAAAACTCGCCAGTAAAAAGGAAACGCTGCTGCTGGGAGCTTGGGCACACTGCATACGAACTTGTTTCTTCTGCTGCTGGTGCTGGTGCTGGATTTATGTTTAGAATCTGCACTTGAAACTACGGTCGCATTCTTTTCTGTATACCTAAGAAACTCGTTCATGAAATTTTTGTCATCAGTTTAATTAAATTCCAAGGCTTGGGTGTTTTTTTTTTCCAGTGCTTCTGGAGGCCAGCAGCTGATCTATTGTTTCCAGACATAAAATATTGGTACCTTTGTAATTGGGTACCTCGGGAGTTGTCAGTTCTGATCAGCTGGTAGAAACTAAATGGCGACGCTAGCAGAAGGGAAGGATGCGATCAGAGAAGAGATGGTGAAGCTAAGCTGGGCGATGATGCAGCAGGCGAACTACTCCGGACCGGCAGTCAGTTTAGGAGCTGCTGGATCAGTGAACAAAAATTTGAGCTTGATGCTGCAGCAGCAGCCTACTATAAGTGCGGCGGTGGCGGCATCGGCCATGGAGGATGTTCACGACATCACAGCAGCCGCTGTCACATCTAGCAATGCGAATGCAGGTGTAATAATAACTCCAGCTCCTAGGAAGCAATTTCCCGTGCAGCTCAACTTACTGCCGCCGTCGCCATGCCCTAGTAGTGTGCAGTCGCCTTCGAAATCTTCATCGGCCATGATTCCCCAGCTGCCTTACACTTCGTGCAGCTCCAAATACTCTTTTCCCATGACCTGGCAGCATCCGGCGATCAGTCTTGATCGCAGTGGTAAATTTTTGCAGCAACTAGATCTGGCAGCGGTCATGGGTGTCATAAATTTCCAGTTTCCAGGAGCTCAATGTGATTTCGTTCGGCAATTTGTTGCTGCTGGATATAAGCAGGCTAGCTAATCAATCTAGGGCAGATCAAGAGTCGTGCATGGTCGGTGGGTATATTGTAGCTAGCTAGCCGCAAAAATATGCCAGCGAGCTGCGGCCCGCGTCAAGAGCTGATGGATCGTGGTCTGGTGTCGGGTTTGCATGTGTGTTTACAACAGATAATGCAGCTAGAGTGGAAACTGTGGTGGTGGAGGCAGCTTGTTACTCGTCTGGAACCCAGGCGCTGCTGCAGGGAGCTTCCGCATCGCCGCTGCGCGACATGATCGACGTGAATCAAGTCCCAGCTTCAATGGGAAATTCATGCGAGGACGAGTCACCCGTGGACGTGCAGTCGTCCCCTGGCAGCAGTTCAGGCTTGAAGCGCGAACGGGCGTCGTCGATGCAGCAGCACAACATGAACATGTTCGACCTCCTGGAGCGGCGGGACAGGCCCTGTGAAACCAGCTCGAGAGCAGCAGGTAGCGACGACGAGGAGCTGGAAAGATTAGCCGGGGGCACGAGTTATACGAGGAAGAAGTTGCGGCTGTCTAAAGAGCAGTCGACAATTCTGGAAGAAAGCTTCAAAGAACACAGCACACTCAACCCGGTACTGCCCAAGTGCCTTGCAGCAACCGCTTCGATAATCATGCGCCGCAACCTGCTGTATCACCATCCCCTTGAGCTCCTGTTTTAGTACCAGTAGGGCTGGCTGCATTGAGTAAGATCTCGAGCTGATGCTGAAGCTAGCTACATTCACAAAGCATAAGGAATTTTATATTAATATTTCCTCCTCTTCTTGTGCTGCAGAAGCAGAAGAACACACTGGCCAGGCAGCTGGACTTGCGACCACGGCAAGTGGAGGTTTGGTTCCAAAACAGAAGAGCAAGGTAGCTAGGTGCATGCTTATCACGGCCCCAGAGTCATGAATTACATAATTTGCAAGAGACTTGATCATCCGTTGCTGATGATCCAGACGCAGTAGTTGCAATATGCCATTATAGAGTTTTGTATTTGTTTGCAATGATCTTGCTTGGCATGCATGCAGAACCAAGCTGAAACAGACAGAAGTCGACTGCGAGCGTCTGAAGCGGTGCTGTGACTGCCTGGCTCTGGAGAATCGGAGGCTACAAAAGGAGCTGCATGAACTGAAAGCGGTTAAATCTGTGGCTTCTATCAGTAGTGCTCCTGTGGCAGGTCGCGGCGGCGGCACTCACATGTCGCAGCAGCCGCAGCTGGATTACAGCAGCTACAGTAGACCACTACTACCAGCTGCAGCGACTCTTACCATGTGCCCTTCGTGCGAGCGACTCTCCACAGTTGCAGATAACAGAGCTGCTCAAACTAGTAACAATTCAACTAAGCCTGCACCTGCACCTGCATTGACTCCTCATCTAGTACAGTCATCACCAGCCTGCAGCTGACAACTACTTCTTTTTCTTAATTTCTCATCAATCTCATTAAACCCAACAACGTTAGACATTGTCTCTCATTAAATTTCTCTCTCTTGAATGAAGACTTGGGCACATTTCTACCTCTAGAATCAGATCATGTCCAGCCTTCAATCGCACAGCAAGTGCAGCTCCTTCAAATATCTTTCTTGAGTTACAGTTGAGAATTTTTTAATCATGTGGGGCTGAATGATTTTTCCTGAGCATCAAACTCTAGACAAGCTGTAGCTGCAACATCAAATTTGCATCTTGATGTCTTTGCTTAGAGCCTTTTGCATATACAGTGAAAGGAATTACCTTGAACGCCTGCCATGGCATTTGCTGCACAGTTTTGTTCATGTATTGATCATCTTCTTGCAAGAGGACTAATGAATTGGAAGCTGACTTTTCAAATTCCTTGACTTGATCATGATCATGAATTCACACATTTTTGGGCCTGGGCCACATTCTCATGGATCCATTGTTTCTCGTATACAGCTTTGCAATAAGTTTCTCAATCCACAGAACTCCACAGCTCCCAGCTATGTTGGAATTTTTGAAGAGCAGCTGCAAAATGCCACAGCTCATGACACATGTGTGACGTAAACTTTGTGGTTTCATCCATTACAATGTACAATATGTGGCGTTTGTTGTAATAAATATTTCATTAAATTACAATTTGACATTAAGACCTGTATATGGCACATATTAAATTTGTAGTGAGTTTTTGAATCTAGGAGGCTGGATGTAAGAGTTTTTAAGAAAGATGGATCTATGTGACCTTAGGGTATGCAAACAAATTGAGGCCTTTGCTCAATGCACTATGTCAAAATATGACATCCACAATTGGTCCTTTTTTATTAGGTTAATCTTTTATGCTATTTTTAATCAAATTAAATATGTCATTTATGTCAATTTTTAGTCATTTATGCCATATGTAGTTATATCGATTTAGTCTTGGATGCTATGTTTTGACGGAATGATAAAATCAAACTCATTGATATTTTTAAGGTGTAGAAAGGCCTAAGTTGTTGTACAAGTGTCTAATCTTTGGAGCATTGATTCACCCTATACATGACCCACCTCTAAGTCTTAGATTGCTCAACCTTTAGCAGAATCATGGGACATATGTAGGTAGGTTGCCTGGCTTGCAGGAGCTGCATTCAAAAAACAAAACATTCCTTAAGTAGGAAGGCTAACTATAAGCCTTTCCATGTGCATAATTTCGTGTGTGCTACCAGATCAGCATCCAAGACAATTGAAACTAACAAAGTCACACATATGAAAACATGCACATATATATCTTATGAGTAAATAATGTTCTGCAATAAATACCTTAAAAAATTCTACCATCACACTGCCCTCAGATTATAATCAACTATAGACTTTGCTGGCCTGGAGTATGTGCTTTTGCAGTTGGATGTATGCTGTGCCATATATCTTGATTTTTTTGGGTGAAGTTCACTGGTTTGTGAAGCTAATTATTTTATATTGACATGGATGCTTATTATTTCTCTAACTAACCTTACAGTTAATGCTTCCAAAAGTTTCATTTAGTGTGTTCATTTTTCCAAAGTCCATATTGACTTGCATGGTTTCTATACTTCTGCATACAATTTGTTGTAGATGACTTGCTTTCTAGTTTCTCTGAAGATTTTGATTTCTATAGTTGATGCTAGGAAACCCAATCTTTCAGCTGCATGTCATAACTGAGGGTTCTGTTGCCACTAGTGAAAAGACTACTAAGGTTTAACTGAGGGTTAACTAAAGTATCATTCTACAACAGACTTGTGTGTTGTTGGAATTTGGGTGTCATAACTCAGCATTTTAGTGATTGTCTGCAACCATTAAAGTTCATAGTTCTGCTCCAAATCAATAACTGGCGTAAGAAGCATTAGTCTATTTGACCACCAATTGTTAAATTCTAGTTGGACTCCCTAAAATAGGCCAGAGTGAACCAAAAGCCACCAGTGCACCATCCATTGGATGCATGTTATGATTGAATTGTGAAAGAGTATACACTGGGTTTCACCACAGAAACCTTTTCTGTAGAAGTTAAGTCCTGGAGGCAGGAAAGTAGGAGAATAGGTAGGTACTTACTAGGTACCTAAGTATATGCTAGTAAGCCCTACTTACTAGGGCTGGGGCATAGTTAGTAGGTAGTAAAAGCTGAAACTGAGCTAACCACCATGGTTATCTAGGGAACTGAAACTCAACATGGAAACATGTTTCCTGTCCACTCACCATCCATCCTTCATGGTGCACTTGGTGGCTGTTGGTTGAGTCTTGCCATTAAAATAATGTTGGGTGCATTACACCTTACAAACAAGGATTAGGAGCTTGAGGTCCAGGGTGATAATAGAGCCCCCTTTTCAAGGGGGGACTGGGCCCTCCCACTGTACAAAGACCTGTTACTTTATGGAGGGCATTGGCCTCCACATAGAGAGAGCATTTTAGAAATTGAAATGCCTATTACACAAATGGGAGGGCCCTCCCCCCAGGTCATATTAAGATAAATAGAAGGCCCTCACATAGCTAGGGAACATGTGATACAAGAAGCCTTTTGTTGCAAACTTATATAATTATAGGAAATGTCTATTTGTTTGTGCCCTCCAAAGTCCCATCCTACCTTATCCAAGTCTGGCTATCTCAGTCATTTCCCCTACCCATATGCATGGACATGAAAAGACAAATGAACATGTTCCTTTTCATTTTCATGTTACCTCTTTTAAACCTATCTACTTAATCCTTTCCCTTGCACGTCTATAGGGACATGAAAAAGAAAAAAAATTGAGATTTGACATTAATGATCATGAACTATTGAGAACCTTACTAGAAGAGGAGAGAGGAGAATGTTAATATTCCCTGCCTTTTTGTTCTGTACTCTGCATGGTTTTGCGCAAATTGCGCTGTTCACATTCGAATGTTCTATGCAAAAAAAACAAAAGAAAAAAAAGTTTTGACACTCCTTGTGGGATTTGAAAACCCACACCTACACAAAAGTAAGATCTAGCTATTAACACTAGCCTATGTCCAATTGTTTCAAACACTTGCATTCACTTTAAACATTATTTCAGGTTATTAGTCAAACCTTGCAGTAGAACCATGCAAGGGGCTATAATGTTTTTCTGATGGTTTTATGAGACACCACAAAGTTTGATGGGGGTGTATAGTGTCTTGCGAGGAGCAGGACATGAGGGTGGGGTTTATGTGCTCAGCTTTTATGGGGTGCTTGCGTCTGCCCCACAGGTTGCTGCGGTCACCGACCTGATGACAAGGGCTGAAATGATATCCTGTGAAATCCCCCAATCTAAGTTTTCTTCAGCTGCAAATAATTTTGCTAGCCTTCACCTATACTTTCCACATCCACTCTTTCCTTCTCTAAATTTATGGTCTTGGGTGTAATATTTTACTGGAGACAGATGTGTGGATTTTGTTCAGATCTTCAGTCAACAGCTGTATAAAATGCAGTCAAAAGACCTTACCTCATCTTAGCTGAATGAATGACAAGGGGCACTTGATGTCGATCTTGATTGTTCTACACCAATTTCATATCATGTTTTGCAACTTCAATATCCATACTCAAGAACAATTACGTACCACAATTAGCATTTGGAGTTGGGAGGGAGCAAGACAGGGAATTCCTGCATTGTGTTGGAAGTTGGAACCCATGACTGCCAGTCAATTTGTAGTCCACCAAACACTTTACCTACTGTCTTCAATCTTGGTTGGTAGAAATGACAGAGCTAGATGGTTTTCAGGATGGTAAGAATTCAAAGATAGAGGTGTAAGAGATGAAGGATGATGAGGGGAACTCCCCAACATCATGTGTGCACATAGTTCTTATGCAGTACAAAGGTATTGCTGCCTCCTTGTCAACAGTCTGCCTGTGGCTCAATCCATCCTTTCCTCAAAGTTTGAGGAAAAAATGGATTATGCCCAAACGCTTTGGGCCCATGTTTTGGGTTTGGGATTGTCACTAGATATCCATTACAAGCTCAAAATGTGCGTATCAGGACCCAAAGTATGTATGGGCATCGCGAGGCACATGCTGGACAATTTTTCTTTTGGGCAAAAAAACGTTGAAAAGTCACACAGTTTTCTGAAATCGGAGAATTCTCTATTTAAAAAAAAAATTCGACTGAAAAGTGACAGAAAACTTTTGTTTTTGGGACTTATGCCTACTGGCTACAGTTTTAAGAGTTCCTTGAAATAAAGTTGCCAGTTAAGTTGAAATCTGCCGAGGGATGATCACCATCCTGGCGCCATCAGGAAATCGGACAAAAGCATTGATGCTAGATGGGCAAAAGGGCAGTCACGGGAAAAACGAAGAAGGCAGGCAGCAGTACAGTACTGCCTGCAATAACAACTATGTGCAATAAGTTTTCAGGATAAGACTCTACATACAATGGAGCAGTGTTGAATGGGCATACCCATTGGGTATGCCCAGGGTTTGTGTAAATATGTGCAGTGCTGCTAATGCCATGTTGCCAATAAGTTGAAATGGTAGAAATTAGTACTGTCACGCTGCAGAGCGTGTAGAAAAAGGAACAAAGGACCTCCTTGCAACTCATTAGTGCGGTGCCTGTTGCCACCCAGCTACTTATGGGTACCCACTGCAGCCTTGCAGCTAGGTACCAAGCTCAATGAACAATGTTCATCACTTTAACAACAATCAAAACATGCACTGACCAGGTGTGTGTTTCACCATTCTTGCAGGTCCCTTTGGGAGATGCTAAGTACTCCTTAAGGAGCTTTGTCCAATGTATGTATTTTCAGGCTTGTCTTTTTGCATCCTGCATGGTTTTGTGCAGAACTGTGCTGTGCGGATTTGTTGGTTCTTCATGTTCTGTAAAAGGATGTTAAAAAAATTTCTGCATGTTTTATTGTCTCACATTCATTTCAAACTTAGCACTTCTCAAGAGAGAGTGAGAGTATCAATCAGCAGCATAAATGACAATTGTCATAATTTTAATTTTAAGCTAAAAAATGTGAAACTAGTCAAAGCATGCAGCAAAACCACACAGCTCTACATAGGGCTAAGCTCAAATGTCTAACAAATGTGCTAGAGAGAGCTGATTGGGGTGTTTAGCATCATCTACTTCCTCTCCCTCCCTTCCCCCCCCCCCCCCCCCCCCCCCCCCCCCCCCAAGAGGTCCTCACCAATCCTCATTTGCTTGGTTTAATCAGCCTTGGAGAACTGTCTTCTTTTGATCAACACATTGCTTTTTTTTCTTTGTTGTTTAATGAAGATGTTTTTCATTCACATGATTCTCTCAACATCTTCTCCATTTTCTTTCTCTCCCTACTAAAATACTGAGCAATTGATTTAATAGTGTGGTGTAATGACCTCAGTCAAAGGCATTATCAGAAGAAGGTATCGTGTGAGGTGATAGTTGAGGGTATTACCAGTGTGGACTACTGCCTCATGTGGCCCCTTCTTTTGATAATGCCTTTGACTAGTGAAGGGCATTACCCCATGCAAATACCTATTGAAATTTGCAAAAAAATTGGAAAAATTGTTACTTTTGAAACATGTCTCAAGTATGCAATCAAAAAGAAAATCTTTTTTCGGGATTTAGCCATGTAATTGTATATAGGTGGTCACATTCTATTGGTGATGCAGTGTTAGTAACTCAAAAAAAATTCAGTTTTGGGCTATGTGTGGATAGGTAGAACAAGAAATGTTTTGGAACAGGACTTACTTCGAAATATACTTTTGAAGAACTAAGAGTATTGAAACATGAAGAACCAGTTCTAAAACCATACTGGAGGTTCTATCAAAAAAAATTAAATCCTTGAATCAAAACAGGGTTTCTGTGATTTTTAAAAAAAAAAGTTGGAAATGGGACTGGAAATTCTCTTGAAAATTAAGAACCCATTAATAGTGTTAGAGACATTGGGATGCACCTAGAACTGGGCCAAAGTTTGGTATCCCTATATTTTATGGTCATGTGCAATCCCCTATAGAAAATTTTCCTGCATAAGTAAAGGATTCACTTGGGCTTCACCATGCTAACAACCATTTGTTTCCAATTTAGTATGCTGAATATTTATCATCCTTATGGATGTCATTTTAAAGGCAGAGCCATTATACCACTTATTTGCTCTAGTGGAGTCACACAAGGTTGTACAATATGCGAAGAGAACAGCACAGCAGCAGATATAAAATTCAGAAGGAAATGATGGAAAGAAAGTCATTTCAGAATAACACTGCCATTTAGTCATGATTGATGATAGGCTCCAAATGATTACAACTCTCTTCTTGTTCTTGTGTTGCAACAATGCAGTTTGCTGGCATCTTACACACCAATCTAGATGTTCTTATCCAAACTCATATGTATGATCTACTCATCTGCATAATTCTCCAATCTGGCAGTTTCCCCTCATACTCATATGTTGTGGGTAAAAACATGATGGATATGTTGGAAGTAGTTTGGCACAAATGTACTCACTCAATCATTTGGCCTCACCTACAAATGTAAAATGAAAATAAAAATCAATGCAAAATTCTTGACTGTTACAGGTTTAAAAGTGCACCAAAGCACAGTTTCATAATTTTCAGATCTATAGTTGTGGAAGTTATTGAATTTTGAATAATTTCTGTCATTAGAAATGAAGTTAAAATTAGATCACTTTTTCAAGGTGAAATCCATCGACAACGAATCATCGCACGTGGTTTAGGTAGAACAGCTTTAGGTTTCATAAGTCATCATTTTGGATGACAATTTTAAATCTTAGCCTTTTTTCAGATTGTGTCGTTTCAATTTTTTTTTTAAAAAATCCAAGACCATAACCACAAAAAAGATTTCAATATCTTCTACATCAATTTATATTACATTCCTCTTCAATTAAGTTTGAATTCAATTCAATTCAAGTTACCTGCCATGTCATCCAATATTTTCAACTTAATTTTCACAAAATCAATTCATGTTTTCCATCAGTTGATTACTAGTAATAAGCAACAATATGAAACCCAAGTTGAATTTTATGCTTCAAAAACCATATATACTTTGGAAAAGTACATTACAATATATGCTCAATGGCATAGGCCAAAATAATATATATGAACTACTCATCCACATATGTTCTAATCTAGTGTATTGCCCTTTCATACTCTTATGTTGTGCTTAAAACCATGATGGATAAATAGAATAGAAACAAGATAAAATCGTATATCAAAATGGCTTCTGGCATCATCAAGACGATCAAAACCACATTCATAAGCTAACAATTTCTCTGGATAAGCCAAACTAGAAGAAGAAGCAAATAAAAAAGAAACACCAATTAAAATCAAGGAAAATAACAAACTTATTACTAAATAGACACAAATAGGTGCAAATTCCATAAACTAAGAACCACTTTTTTCTTAGGAGAATAATTCTAATAGTAGAACAATGGTCTCCAAAACCACAAGTTAAGGGTTGGAATCCTTTTTTTCTTGATTGCACTAGATTTTGGTGGAAATAACGATCAATCATAGGTATGTTGGAAATAGTTATGCACATTATACTCTCACTCAATTTATCATATGATTTGATACCTCTTTTTCATTGTTGAAAAAATACATGTTTGACATGGCCAGAGTGAACTAGCACCCACAAATGCATCATCATCATTGGATGGATGAATGGTGCATGGAAAGGACACTCCTTTTCATTGGGTTCTTGTTCCCCATCTAACCCCACATAATTGAAAGTGTCAAAAGTGTGCTAAGGGTTCTAAAATTTGGGTTCATTTAATTGGATGGCCTCATAACGAAAATGCAGGGCTAGTATGTTTGTGGCTACTAGGTCACACTAGCCAGTCAAATGCCTGATTTGATACCCTGGGCCCAAACAATTCAAAACCTCATAGCTATAAGGTTGCATGGTAAGCATCAATATGTTGTTGACTTAGTTGATGTCCCCATAGTTTCACCATTTCAAACATGTATGTTGATGATGCTTATCCAAAGGTGTTACCAATTGATGATTTGTTGACACCTCAAGACCCATAATATTGTTCTACCTATGGTTAAGCTAAATTGAATAGTTGAAATTATTCTAGACTTTGATTTTTTGGTTTAATTAATCATGTAACAACTTGCCTTTGATAGTCAAAAAATAAAAAATGAGATTGTTAACTGTGATTCAAAAGGTCCATTATTACATCATGTGTGATATAAACTCATCAAACCACAAAACCTTACAATTCCTCTTATTCATCTAATTATTTTGCCATAACCAGTTTTATAAAAAACTTATGAAAACACAATGACTAGATCTAAAGCTCAAGAGTGTGATTAATTTCACAAAAATGTTAGAAATAATGTTCATTGATGTATACATTTTGCATACACCCAAAGGGTTACAAAGGTGTTATCTGTGTTGTTCTATTTTTCTCTATCCACTTTCTATGGGAAGATTTGATGAAATTAGGACATCTATTGGGATTTCAAGTTTGGTGTTGAGAAATGACTTTTCACATTGTATGAGCAATTGGCTCTTGAAAGGAAATAAAGAGAGATCAAATCCTTTGAAGTCTAGAATCTAGATGTTGTAGACATCATAACATAATTACAATTAGGAATTGGATATGCTTCATTTAATGTATTTTCATTTTGATGAGTCTGTGTTCAATAAACTACAAATACATTAATATTCTTAAGGTGTTTTCTAATGAAGTGACCCCTTTTTTTTGGCGATAGGAGATGGCCTCATAAGGAGCCATGATAATGTGTAAATTGAATCTAATTATTAAAGACGATGGTTTACCTGTTTGCCATGTTGAAATCTTTCATTATGGTTTGTTCTCACCCTGAATCACGCTCTTGGTACTGTTGGAAAACCCTTAATGAATAAGGGTGCATTAAGGTGGTTTTGTTATGTTTACACCAATGTTAAATGGTTTTCACTAAGTGATCCAGTTTTTAGTTTGGTTTTCACATTAAAAACCAATTATTCTCATTTTGGGTGAAAACTGGGTTGAAAACTAATTTGAAGGTTCTCCCCCAAGTGAAAACTGACTAAGAAAACCAAAACTGAAAATTGAAGCAAAAAAATTAAAAATAATAAAAAAATAAAAAAACAAAAAACAAAAACCAAATGGGTTTTCACATGAAAACCCAAATCCAATTAAGTCTAAGAGGTATGTTAGAATTAGGTTTAGGGTTAAAAGTTTTAAGGTTTAGGGTGGTGTTTCCATAGGGGAGACCACAAAAGGAGAATAATATAAAACCTAGGAGGTTTTTTTGTTTGATTAACATGTTTTTTTGTGTTTTTGTTCATCATGTTTTGATTTTTGTTTTGCATTTGCTCTTTGCCAACATTATTGCTGTTACTTGTTGTGCTATGTCATTCCTCGCCTTGCGTTATTGCTATTTGGCATGGTGTGTCACTCCTTGCCTTGTGTTGTTGCTACTTACTATGATGTGTGGCCCTCACTTTGCAATGATATTACTGTTTGCTGCAGTTTGTCATCCCTCACATTATGTTGTTATTATTTGTTGTGGTGCATCATCCCTCACCTTGTGTTGCTATTATGCATTACCTTTGCCTTGCACTATTGTTGTTATTTATTGTGGTTTATTATTACTACTTATGTGGTTCATCGCCCTTTGCCTTGTGTTGCTATTGTTTATTATGGTGCATTGCTTTCACTTTGCATTATTACTATTTGTTGTGGTGCATATCCTTAACCTTGTGTTATTGCTACTTGTTGTGGTTTGTCATCCTTCACTTCGTGTTATTGTTGCATGTTGTGATGTGTTGCCCTCGAGTTGCATTATTACTACTCATTATGGTTTGTCGCTCCTCGCCTTGTGTGATTTGTTGTTCCTTGCTTTGTTTTGCTATTTCATCGTTCCATGCCTTTTCCAAGTTCTCACTTCACTTTCCCTTATGTTCTTGTTGTTATTTGTTGTGATTTGTCACTCTTTGCTTTATGCTACTATTTACTTGTTGAGGTGATGTACTCCTCTCTTTTCTTGCCATGTGCAAGTTTTAAAACATGTCAGGTGTCATGTGTTGTCTTAGAAAAATAAGGAGTGTTTTTTAAAATTTGTTTTCATTCAAAAGTTTTGTTGGTTTGTTTTGACTTTGCATTCTTTTTTTGATTGATGTTTTTGGGTTTGTTTAGTTTATTTTTTAAAATTTCAACTTTTGATTATTTTCTTTCATTTTTTGGTTGTAGGATTATTCTTTTTTTCTAACTCAACTTTGACATTCTAAACTTGCATTCTAATCTTACATCAAACATTTCATTTTTGTAAATGCATGTGTAAATGTTTTTCTAAATTGTAAATGCCTTTGTAAATTTACTTGCTGGTGGCCTAGAGATTTGCATATTATTGTTTGGTTTTTTTCCCCACTCATAAAGTAGAATTTTATCTTGCAACTAATAATGGAAGAGTCATCCCAAAATGAAAACAAAATAAATAATAATGATGAAATATATTTGAATGATGTTATAATGGAAGAGGAAAGAATGGAAGAAAGTTTGAAATTTAGCCAAATTTACAAATATAAGAAAATATTAATGTAGATTGGGGGGGGGGGGATAAAGAACAAAAAAAAACTTGTATTTTCAATGAAAAAAGGAAAAACATGAAAGTAAAAATCAACAAGTTTAAAAATTTTATAAGGTTAAAAGTAAATGGTAAA
>Ga0116227_10005573_pt1 | contig 26373 bp, 19 predicted proteins | sample S1TSphgellanicum_FD_89693 | JGI IMG/M metagenome (GOLD analysis project Ga0116227, IMG submission 89693) | Host-associated microbial communities from peat moss isolated from Minnesota, USA - S1T2_Fb - Sphagnum magellanicum MG | ecosystem: Host-associated > Plants > Peat moss > Unclassified...
AAGGGAGCTCCTTCTTCCTTTTCCAAAGCTTTCAAAACTCGGAGTATCTTCTCCTCGGAGCTCGTAAGCGTTACCTGCCTTCTTGCTCCTCCTTCGAGCTCAGTACCCATATCTGAAGCTTGCAAGCCAAGGAAAGAGGAGCTGCTTCTGCTGGTGCTTCTTCTGTGATGATCAAGTCTAACTTCACGAGGTCAGAGTTCGTCGTACTCAGCAGCGATCACTCGAATTCTCCTGCTCCTTCTCCATTGCTGTGCATCAAGTATCGCGAAGAAATCGTGGCTGGTGTACCCCAGCGCAAGCTCAGTTGTGGCTTGTAATGTCCAGTTTCATCAAGCTCCCACAACATGCGGTGGTCTCCTGCTGCAAGGAGAGGAAGAGTATCTCCAGCTACGGCGAGCCGCGCAAGTGCAGCAGCCAAGAGATCATTCGTCGCATGGAACTGCTTCTTGAAAACCAGATGCGTTTACAGGAGCAGTACACTCAGTCACAACGAAGAACAAACTGAAGAAGAAGGAAATGGATATGGCGTTTTGCATGATGGAAAGCAGCAGCTGGTGCAGGTACTCGAAGCGCAGGAAGCGGAGGAGGAGGCTCTTGCAGAAACGCAGCGGCGGCATGGAAGCTGGCTATATGGTTCAAGAGCAAGACGCTGGAATAGAATCAAGAGCGGGGTTACTGGTGGCTGGACTTCAAGGGATTACAACTTCCAGCTAATCTCAAGCTCGGATTCAAGTTCCTCAGTGGAGGATGGCGCGAGTCCTGCTGAGCATCCGGATGATCAGAGAATGTTGTCACCTCGCCTAGGTTATTTCTATAGGTTATTTCTATAGGCTAGGTGTTGAAGAATTGAATTACACCACATGTACCAATTTTTGATGTGAAAAAAAATAGAATTTTTACACTTCTGTTACATGAGAATGTAGTGTCATTTACAATATTATTTGTTAGTGAAAATGGGTGGGATATTTTCTGTTATTCCTGCATCATTTACTTGCAAATCAACATCACAAATGTTTTTATTTTATGATACGTGGAATTAACTTTTTCTACCCCATCCAAATATCAATGGGAAAGGATAGGGGACTTTGCCATTAAACCCTAATGGTCTGCATTCCCTGATTAGTGTAAATGAGATGGGAGTCTAATGGGGAGTTCTTTTTCTTTTCACCTGTGGGACCTCCCCATAGGGCCCTTGTGGTTGCGGCGGGACCGGCGTTGCCGCTTCAAAACTGTTAAGACGCTCTTCAGTAACTCTAGACCATCGCAATGATTCTCTTTTTCGGCCGAGGTGAGCTTGCGTGGAGGTTTCGAGTGGAAATCTGTCTCGCTCGCTAGTGGTGCGAGCTTCTCCGTGGCCGCCGAGTTGGGTCATAGGCTAGCTAGAGCTTGATGCCAGGGCTTTTCATATAAAGCTGCCCACTTGTCATGCGCTTAGTTGATGAATTCGTATGGCAATGATTTGGCTTCATGCGCGGATGCTATCGTCTCGTTTGTCATGATACTTTTAATGAAGGCTGCAGCAGCTCCTCCATGGACAGGAATCTAGAGATCCCAAAACTAACAACGATCTCAAGCTTATTCATCTGCGGTAGCTCCATAAAATTAGCACTCAAGAGAGTAATGTGCCCAATATTATTTGCAACCAGAGATGTTCAACCGCCTGTGGCAGAACCCAAATTGAATGCTCAAGGTATATTTAAGAGTTCATTCAATAGAGATATTGCAAAAGGAAGAGGATTGAAGTTGAAGAGCAGCAGTTTTCCCATTAAGGGGTGAGCTCAACACCTAATTTTCTTTTAAAAATAAATTGGAAACTCCTTTTTCCCTTGGGTTGATGGAAAACAAGTTTCAGCTTGAGTTTTGTCACAAACATCCTATGTAAGACTTGCACTGGATTTTTATTGGTCAATACTGGCAAAAATTCGCCCCAAAAAAATTCTTGCATGAGTGCCAGTTTTTTTCCTTTCAAATTTCTGATGTTGACTCAGTAATAATCATCCATAAGATGGTTTAGCAAAATTTGATGACAAATAAAACATGAAAATTCAAATATAACTAAAACAGCCTTCTATATTGGTGGCTACATGCTGGAACTTAGCATACAATCTGGGAAAAATATTAATTAAATTATCTTGATCATTCAATTATTTTAGTTATTTTTAACCTTGTGATGATTGAAAATTGTTTGGCCAACAATTGAAAAAAATTCAAGTAATTATCAAAAAAAATTGAGCAATGATGACTTCTCTTGTGGCAAGAATAAAAAAATTTCAATCATTCAATCAATGGTGGACATTGAACCATCATTCATTAAACTATTGAAAATTTTCAATCGTTGCATTTTTTATTGTCCAATTTCATATGATCACTTAAGCTAGCGACCAAAAATTAACAACCAAATTTTTCAAGCATTGCCCCAAAAAATTGGGCAATGATCAAAAAAATTTCAGGTAATAATCAAAATGTTTTCAATTATTGAATTAATGGTGAAAATCAAACCATTATCAATTGAACAATTGAAATTTTTTGAGCTAACACATTAAAGTTTTTGAGCCATAATCAAAAGTTGATAACTGAAAATTTTCAATCGTCCAGTTTAATGACCAAAAAATTTGAGGATTAAAAATTTTCAATTATTACAATTGATTTGACCAAAAAACTTCAATTGTTGAAAAAATTGGTTGACATTTATTCTGACCAATAATAGTAATATGTATTCCCTTTGTTTTTTTCCCTTTGTTTTTCTTTTCACTGGTCTTAAGTTACACTTGCTAGATAACTTATTCAAATACTACAAAGCTCCATATCAATGTGTAACCAGACATATGCAATGTTTAACAATGTAAAATGTTTCAAACAATTGTAAAATTTCCATTACATAATAATGCCCTTGGCCACAGTGAACCAGCACCCATGAAGGATGGATGGTAACTGGTGAGGAAATAGTTTTCTGTTGAGTTACAGTTCCCTAGTGAACCATGGTGGATAGCTCAGTTGCTTTTTTTCATTACCTTCCTTCTAGGTTAGTAGGTAGGTAGTAAAGCAGCCCTTTACCTATGTATAAACCATCTATTTAGGTAGCTGTTACCTATTTTCTTACCTATCTACTTAAGTATGAGACCTGTTTCTCACGGAATTGGTTACCAAGGTGAAACCAAATATTAACTCAGTTGAGGTTCATCAACAACTGAGTAATAAAAGGCATCGGTGGACGGTGCACTGGTGAGTGCTTGTTCACGGAGGCCGTGGAATTGGCAAAATCAAAAGTGGAACAAGCACTTGACCATCTGTCCCACATAGGGATAAGCTTACAAAAGAATGGAGGTGGTGTAGGTTTCTACCAAGATACACTCCAAAGCATAGCTCGATTTTCCACCATCGATTCACATCTCAACCTCTGTGTTGTCCACTGTCGATTTACATTACACACCAAAAGTGGACCCAGTAGATGGCTGGCTATCTCTTTTTTTTGAACTGCCTACTTTGGAGAATCAAAATGATTATGCATCCTGGAACAGGCTCAGTAGGGCCTGTTCCAAAGTGTAACCAATTTTTAAATAATGTCAATTGCGTGAGGAGTTCTGGCTTCACCTCCACGCCCCCCCCTCCCCCCTCAGAAAGAAAATTATTAAAAAAAACTCAAACGTGAAGTCACCACCACAGGGCTACCTGTCCCATTTGCTAATATCATTTGGAATAACAAATGTCTTTGGGCAAATGGCTGGTGATTTCCCATTTAGTTCCCATTTGGCAAACTGGGAGCCATAACTGGCGCCCAGTGCTGGCTCACCAGTGCATAACAACCTCAGAGAAAATCTCTAGTGTATTTCAAGGGTGGATTATTTTTTGTAATCAGGCTTATGAAATGTTCCGTAGGGCAGATAACATAATTCTGTAAAATTCTTAGGGTGAAAGACGTAACCCAATCAGATCTCTGAGAGGGAAAGAATTATTTTGTAAGCCCTTGATTACCTCAGCTGTTATACAGTGGAAGTCCCTGCTGTCAAGGAATTACTGTGTGGACCTTGGGCTCCACCCTCAGTGCTCACACAGTAAATCCCTGACAGCAGGGACTTACCCTATACATTATTCATGTAATTTGTATAACCAGTACCAGTTATCCTCTAATCTTATACCTTTATATTGTATATCATTGGAATTAGAAAATTGTTAGCTCTGCTCCCAAGGAAGAGTATACACATTGGTGCAGGATCTGATGAAAAGATCAGGATCATATGATCAGATCCTGATCTTTTCCAATCTTAACAATCTTTTCATCTTGCACATTGGTGTAGGATCTGATCTTTTCATCAAGATTATACCTTTTGACTTTATAATAAATATATTCAGAAGATAGATCTTTGTGAAAATAATACTTGTAATATTGTATTAAAAAGTGAAAACATATTCAAAATTTTATTCAAATAATTTTAAATATTTATTATACCATGCGATTCCATATGATTGAACCATGTCAATGTATTAAATTATTTTCATATCATAAATGAGATTTTTTAAGCAAATACATCGTAAAAGTGTGATAAACTGAAATTTTGACAAACAATGGCATTCACATGGAAGAGATTGATGAAGTTGCAGAGAAATCCCTACAACAACAATTAAAGGTAACACGACAATGAGTGCAGTCATAACCTCATGGGAGTTGCTCACAAAGTGACAGACCATCACCTTCATCACGAACGGCAGTGACAAGCTGCAATGACTACCCACTGAGTTCATCAGCTCCCAACAGTGGGTGTCGATAAGCACATAATAATCTTCCCAAAAACTTGGGCATTCACATGAAAGCTAAAAATCATTGTGATGGTGACATTGATTTTAAATTAATTTTTAATTTTTAATTAGATTATTAATGAAAATAAACATCTACTGAAATCTGAAATAAAAAAGGGGCTCTATCATACATGTGTACATCATAAATATATTCATGGTTCCTTGATTTTATTTCAAATAATAATAGCTTTGTAAAAGTCAAAATTATAAAGCCCAAACACAAAAAATGAAACTCAAAATAAAATGCACAACCTTTATCAAACAAATATAGTGTACATATTATAACACTAAAACTAAAAATGTTAGAAAAAATCCCCCATAGTGTGATTTCACCATAGGCCTCTTGAGCAAGGGCCTCTTCCCTAAAAGTAGGCATAATTTCCTTCAAACTCGTAAGATGTATTTGTAATATCTGTCTACGAAGGAAGGTATGTTTCCTTTTTTTGTTTCACATTGAGATCTCCCAAACCATGGTGCCTCTTGTTACGCTCTTGGTTGGACAGCTGTCAATGAGTGATGGGTGCACGAACTTGGTTTCATTTGGTACCCAGATCGCTCTTGGGCCAATGGCACAGGCTACAGCCAACAAGTCCAGACGTAAATGTAAACTAGGTGCAGAATGTGTCTTAGGGTGTGACTCATTCGGTGGAAGATTCTCCACAACTTAACAGCTGTTCTTTCTAAGAAGACGGTTCGAAACCAGAAGTTTTTGCATACTCCTGTCGCGCTTTGCATATTTCGAAAGACTCCATAAGTTTTTGCATACTCCGCGGTTGGAGTGAGCTTTTCCTTCCGACGTTCTTTTCATTCCTGCTCACAGCTTTCCTCACTTGAGATAGTGGCTGCAATTTGTTTACATCGTCCTTCTTTCAGCGGCTTGGTAAGTGAAAATAGTTCATTTAACTTAGACCAGAGTGGGGCTGCTTGCCTTCGCTTGCCCTCGTTCCTAAGGTGTCCTTGATAAATAAGACATTTTCTCCACTATCCCTGCAGACTGCTGATTAGAATAGCAAATTTATTTTTTGGGGAGTGAGGCGTAATCGAGGCTGTCAGAGGGATAGTTCTTCGGGAACCCGTCAGAATTCGAGCTCGGAAGTCCTGGAAAAATATCAGTTAGTGCTAACTTCGTGGCCGTCTCATGTTCGCAGCCTTGGGAAGTCCTGCTGGGCACTTGAATAATTGTGAAAGGGGGATTCAGATCGACGGGGATCGACAGCGCATCATCGGCCGCTGCTGCATCGAGCTTTGGAACCTCTGTCTATTCTGATGTAATTTCTCTCATTTGGAGTACGCCCAGAAGTTTTTGCTCTTGTCGGCGCATATTTTGATTGCAACGTTCTTTTCATTACTGCTCACCGCTTTCCTCACTTGAGATAGTGACTGCAATTTGCTTACATCGTCCTTCTTTCAGCGGCTTGGTAAGTGAAAAATGTTGATATAACTCAGACCAGAGTGGGGGTGCTTAGCTTCGCTTGCCTTCGTTCCTAAGGTATCCTTAATTAATAAGACATTTTACTCACTATCCCTGCGGACTGCTGACTAGACTAGAAATTTATTTTTTGGGGAGTGAGGCATAATCGAGGCTGTCAGAGGTTCATGTTCAGAACATAGTGCTCCGAGAACCCGTCAGAATTCGAGCTCAGAAGTCCTGGAAAAATATCAGTCTAACTAGTGCTAATTTCGTGGCCGTCTCATGTTCGCAGCCTTGGGAAGTCCTGCTGGGCAATTGAATAGTTGTAAAGGGAGATTCAGTTCAATGGGGATCAGCAGCATATCATCGGCCGCGGCTGCATCTAGCTTTGGAACGACGTATAGCTACTCTACTATAATTTCAGCATTTACGACTGGGTTCTTTGTGGGTTTTTTCATGGGATTTGCTTATTTCAGGTCGCTCTATCTCGCATATGCCATGGGGCAGAGGTCAACAGCAAGAGCAGGCAGTCCAGCTGGTAAGCTCATTTAACAGCGCACTGTGAACTTAACCCCATTTGTGAGAATTCAAATTTATACACTTGCAAATTTTGAAAGAGAATGCAAATCTCTTCAATTTAACAACCATGCACTGGTTAGATCGTCTGCATCACATTACCTTGAACGAAAATGCATGGTTGTTAAATTGACGAGATCTGCATTCTCTTTCAAAATGAAAGTGTTACTTTTTATTGTCACCTAAAATTTTCTGCCAGGGGCTTTACACTGGGTAACACCCTCAGAGTGAGGTGTTCCTGAAATAAACATTTCAGACACACCCGACTCTGAGGGCATTACCCTACACATAACTTAGGATGCTTCATAAATAATTTACTTCAGCATGTGTATATCTCGAAAACGCTGAAAACTGGAAAACGCTGGTCGTGGTCTTTGAGAACATGCTTTAAAAACCTTCTTGAGAAGGTTGGAGAAAAGGTCGGTTTTCATCTAACATGATAAAAAGCTAAAACTGGCTGAACGATAAATAGAACCCTAAACACTGCAAAGGACCCAAAGCAGGTGGGCTTGTTGGAGGTGTCCACAGTCTACACAGGGCACCCCAACTTAATGTGAGAAAGTAGTGTTCACTAGTAAAAGTGATGTTCACAAGTTCCAAACTCTAACTGACAATTTTCAGTACCATAATTTATTTTGATGGAATTCTTTTGAATGTTCCTTTTGAAAATAGTCTGGGCAGTTTTTGTTCAGATGGCAACATGTTTTCTGAAGATAGAGAAACCCAGATTAGAAACTTTGATTCAAGTGCTAACTACAAGTGAAAAATGGCGTCTCTCTGTGATTGTTATATCTTGAAAAGTTGTTTGAATACGAGAGGTGGGCAATATGGATCAGCTATAAGGAACTGGAATTTGGGGTCTGCTTGGCAAAACAACCAATTCTGCTTTCGAATGTGATTCATAGGACCAATGTTTTATGCATAACTCTTGTATTTTAACTTGACCTTGTTGGCAACCTATCCAGGTGTACAAATTGCACGCAGGGGTGAACATAGACACGTGAACCGAACAGATTCCTCAAGCTCAGGTGCTGAGACAGCTACAGCCTCTGGAAATGTGGCAGCCATTCTTCCACACCCAACAACAAACAGCAGTGTGCTTGAAGTGGTCATACAACCTCTTGATACTAGTAACCCAACTGATGAAACGGCCACAAGCTCTACAAGCTCAGCTTTGACCACAGCAATAAATACCATGGCATCTGAAATGGCTCCATCTGCCTCCAGCTCAAGCAACCAAACAGTTACAATGGCTGATGTTTTGGCCACAACATATAGCTCCCTGGGAAATGCAATTTCCAGCACTGTGGCCAATGCAATCTTCACCGAATTTTCCTCTTGAATCAGGATCCAAGGGTAGGAAAAATAGCTAAGGGGGGCTAATGGGAGGACCCTATGAAGTTCTTTGAAACATGATAATGTGAATATCATTGCTACATCCACTGGGCAAAAACCTATATCAACTTCCTTTGCTCCAGGAGTTTGAAGAATACTAGGGGAAAAGTTGTTGAGAATTATATATGCAGTACCTATATATATCTGTGTTCAACTTATTTGTGTGTGGGGGTTATTTGATGGCTTCAGAATGTGATTGCAGCTGTACCCAGTTAAGTCTTGTTCAAATCATGTTTACGAATCAGGACATTAGAAGAGATGTGGAAGCAGATTGTAGTCAAAGTGTAGCAAAAAGCTTGAAATGTGTTTTAGCTTATTTGCTGCTTTGCACTATCTCATGCTACTTCCAATGACTTATTTGTATATTAACACAATAATCTTTGTGTCTATTATTTCTAAAGAAAAAACTGTGGAATTAAATGAATGATGTTGGGAAGCACAGATATTCGAAAATACATGTTAAATATGATAAATGTATATTTGAAATTTAGAAATAGCACAATTTCTGACCTCATGTACAGATAAGAATGTAAATTAATTTTAAATTCCACCCAACTGGGTTAAATATTATTAAATAGAAAGCTTTTTTGGTATTGAACTTCCTAGGTATTCACCTACTAAGGTATCTAGGCAATACAAATTCAAAATAAGTTGATCATGCCCATTCCTCCATTACTTCCGATTTTGAATGTTTCATTTCAAAGCTTTCATAGTATGGATTGTCATTTGTCAATCTGATTCTACAATGCATGTTTTTTTTCAAATCTTTTAAGGAATCCTTTCAAAAGAGTAAGAAAATAATGAAAAATAACAAAACCATTCCAGAATATCATTATTGTTTCAATATAAAGTAAGTTAAATTGCAATTTATGTTCATTAATGCATACTAAATCTTTTTTTTTGGTAGTTTATGATTTATTTATTGTATTTGATATAGTATTATCCTAAGTAATTATGAGGGACAATTTTCACTTTGCACTTGAGTGCTTGGGCGACAGCCCACAGGCCATGTATGGCCCAAGGGCCTTTCTTCATATTGTAGCTCCAAATGAGACCATACCATAGGATCTACCTCACATTAATTTATTTTCTAGGCTACTAGCTTGCGTGCAGCCCAACTTTCTTACTAAGTTCAGTTTTAAAGGGGTATTCATTTTTTGAAAGTTCCTTCCAACTTCATTTTTTTTGTAAATTCATAAATAATGACAAAATATTTTAATTGATTGGTTGTGAAATTTTGCTTCTATAAAGTATGGTCTCATATACATAGACCCAAAACAAGGGGGGTCCAAGCCACCATGGACCAATCAGCTATTGTAGGTTCTGAGGGGTCATGGCTCAAGCACCCCTGTGTAAACTGAAATTTAGTTGAGTCAACCTTTTTCAAGCTACAAGTTCTTGGACATTTTGGACATTGGAATTTGGAAGAATGTAAAGTTCTTTTTTTTTTAAAAATTTTGCAATTAGTTGTTATTAGCTCGAGATTGATTTATTCCATACATGGTTTCAAACTTGTATGAGCCCAACCAGTGAGGGCCCAGGGGCAGTTATTTACATTTGTGAAGAACCTCCATTTCTATTTCTACAAAATAAATTAGAATATCTCAGTTCCCAGTTCCACACATGAATGGAATCCTAAATCTGGTTCTGGGCCCAGTTCTTCAATATATATATATATATATATATGTATATATATATAGTGGTTCTGTTCAAAAACTTAAACCCCGGTTTCAGTTTGGTTCTTACTAACCTACACAGGAGCTGTTATACTCACATTTTTTTTCCAACAACATTTTGTTTAAATATCTTGGTTTTGATTCAGTTCCACAACTACCAAGAGTCCCATTGTTTAAGAAAACAAAATCAGGTTCTGGATTCATCTCTTGTTCTGATTTCAAAAATCAAACCAAATTTTCACTCAGTTCTTACTAATCCAAACCAGAACCAAGGATTCTTATCTCCAGAACCCATCAATACATACCGGTGTTGGGTGGTTCTCACTAGGACCCTTGATTCTCAGACCAGTATCACATTTGGTGATAAAAGACCAGGTTATTGAGAATCAATTACTTTATTTAAATTTTTTTTTGAGAATCAGGTCAGTTCTATGGGAGAACCAGAATCTAATTCTCGAGGTCATAAGTAAGGTGAAACTGTCCATCAGCATGTACTTATCACTAAACACTTTTCAATATTTTTTTCATTTCTTAACCAAATTAAATAATTTTTGTGTCCTTATTTGTGGAAACTGAAGGGTTACAAATGTTTTTTGAGCATGAGAAATAAAGGAACAATGCAAAAAACACAGGAAGAGGATGACTGACATTTTGCTTCAATGTTTTTGAAAAAATTGTTCTAGATCTTTCTCTAATTCCTGCCTCTTATTTTCCTCATATTTAGTCCGTTTTGAATGTTTTAAAATCTGATGGGTGCATCAACTATGGCTTTACAAAACTTCTTTGTATTTTAGAGGCAAAGATGAAACAATTGAAGACTTTAAGCTCAAAACCTTAATCTGTTTTCATTCACCCATCATTGAGCATTGAACCCCTTACAACAAACACCTCATATCTTCCCCCTTCTTTTATCAAATTGAATCATTTTTGTGGCATTGGAAGCACTAGGTGGAAGGTTTCAAATATTTTATGAGCTTTAGAAGCAAATGAACAATGTGTGAGAATTTGACCTCCTTTGACTTCTGAAGTGTTCACTCACAAGACTATCTATATCAATTTTAAAAGTTTAAAATTAGTTTAAGCTAGATTAGGTTAATTTAGGTTTTGATTTAGGTTAGTTTAATGAGCAAGAGACAAAGACAAGAAACGTTAGGAGGTGGCACCCAAACATATAAACACAAGTTTGTTTTTTAATTTTTTAATTTTTATATATTTTTTATTTTTTTTATAATTTTTTAAACTGAGATTTCATTAAAACAATAAATATAAATTTGAAATCCGAATTGTGAAAACTGGATATGAAAAAAAAAAACTAAACAACCCTTCTTCCAACAAATTGTACTTAAGCACCGTTCACATATTTTGGAATAAAGATTTGTTAAAGTATGCATTGGTTGGAAAGTTAAGTTTGGTAATTGACAACATTTTTGTAAAGTTTCAAATCACTAATCATAGCACAATGTAAAAGATATAAAGAAGGAATACAAAAACAAAGCAATATATTGTGTGAGAAATTTAAGGTTTGTGGAAGATATTATTTGGAGTATATGGGTAGAGGTGATAACGAATGAAGAATAAATTGATGGAAATGAGTTTTTTTTTGATGAAAACTCACCTTTTTCAACATTAAAAAAGGGTCCACAAAAAGTATATTGTGAATTAGAATAGATTTTTTATGTCATGTTCATTGTAAAGCCCTCACATTTAAGGCAAGATCTTGCCATAATGCAAATCTAGGGTGGCCACTTGTTACACAAAGATGACCGTTACAACTTGTTCAAATTATTTCAAAACTCAAAGCTCAAACTTCAAACTTGATACAAGTAAATAAGTTATAATCTTGCTACTTCTTGCCTATTCCTAAATCCTCACTACTCAAACCTTTAAGTAGTAAGCTCATGAATGTCCATTCAAAATTTTTAAAGCAAGTTGCAATTCGCAAGATCTTTGAATTTGGAAGACTTTAGAAATTAAACATTGTAATTTATGATTTTGCAATGACCACGTTTAGACTTTGCACTTTAATAATTGATTGATGGTTTGGGTGCAATTGACATAGATGCACATTACACATTGCATCATTTTTGAATTGAAGTTTTCCACCAATCAATACTTGAAACTTGAACATCAAGACTAAACCATGCAATTGTCAACATGCATGAAAATCAAAAGTGAAAGAAATTGGAACATGCAATCACAAAAATTACTCTTCAAAACTATTAGAAGTTAATTTTTTCTTTAAATTGTTACATATTTTGAATTTACCTTTTTTGGTTTTCAAATTTTGCAATCAAATTTGCTATGGAGTGGGAATTTGGAAGTTGAGATTGGCCAAATTCATCATTTTATTCTTGAGAGTTCCTAGATAACACTTAAGATCATCTTGCTTGTAAACTTTAAGTTTAAACCTTTTTTTGAAAGGAGTTCAACCAATATAAGACCTAAAATTGTCCTTGAAACAAGGGAAATTCAAAATTGTCTTACACAAATTCTTGAGCCTACACCTTTTTTTATTGACATGGATGTGGATATTACTATTTTGTTTGTCACCTTTAACCTTCATGTGTCCATACTTGAATTTGTTTCTTCAAATTCAAATGCCACTTTTACCATTGCCAAAGAAAAGTCTTAGCTTAAGACAATAAACAATGTGAAGAAGTTCCAAGATGTTTGATTTGTGAAAATGCCTTTGGGCTAAAGTTGTTGTTTGATATTGCTAGGATTTTAACAATAGTTCGATGCAAGGTTTGTAGCAAAATTATCATATCTATTACCTTCATTTGATTCTAGAAATTATATTATATAATTTTTTTTTATATATCATAATTTTACCAAAAGAATTGAATTTAAGTGTGTGATATATAATGTATTCACATATAATATTTACACATGAATCATAAATAAATTATAATAGAAATATAATTGAAGATCATATAATAGCCCTATTATTTCTAATGTAAAAGATTCATCTAGATAATCAATTTGAATTTCTATACTAATTAATGCCATATAGTTAATTGATTTTATGGAACTAAAACTTTTATTATGTTTACACATATACTATTTTAAGTTTTACCTTTTTTATTAAAAAATTATGTAAAAATAAATTAGTTTTTTTCACATCTCAAACCTCTATTTGATTTTTAAAATTATATTATACAATTTTGCTTATAATGGACCATAATTGTACCAACAAAATGTAATTTAAATGTATGATATATGATTTATTCACTATATAATTTTTATAAATGGGTCATAAATTACTCCTTCTACCTAGCTTATTCAATAAATAAATTACATTGCCTCCCTAATTAAGTAATTAATTCAAAAAATATCACATATCAACATGATAAAATGCCTATTACTTAACCCACGTACACATGATCTACTACCTATTCACTACCTATTATAGGTATCCTACTTATTGCATATTTAATAGATTAATTACATAGCCCACCTAATTATTTATTTACACCTACTACCTAAACCTTAACCTATTTAATAAATGAATTACATAACCTAATTAATTGAATAATTAACACAAAAAAATTATCACATATCAACATGATAAAATAATTACTATTTAGCCACATACATATAACCTATTACTTACCCTTATTTCTAACATTAATTGCCATGGGTCTTCAAAAAAAATTCACAAACACAACAAACCTTATTACACATTGAATGGTTAGTTCATTGAAAAAATTAAGGAAAAAAAAATAGACCATTAAATCTAACAATTTCATTAGCCAACTTTTTTTTTCCACCTTTAATCACATGTGCATTTCCAACTAAAATTTGTAATTGCAAATCAAGTTGAAAAATATGCCATAGGGTGTCCAAGGGCATATGGACCACCTTCCAAGTTGAAAAAACAACTACATTTTCATCTATTTTGGGATGCCACTAAAAATGGTTGATATAAATATTTTTTTCATCATCATTTTCATCCAAATATATTGACAAATATAAGTTGCATATGCAACTACAAACTACTTTGTAGTTGTTTATGCAACTACAAATCATTTTTACCAAATGCCATAGAGGACATTCGCATTTATAATTGCAAAAATAATTAATTTGGACACAAACCAAAAACGCATGGGTTGGAATGGACAAGATTCCTTGCAATGACACCTTGAAAGAATTGAAAATCAAAACATCTAATGAAAAGGGGTTTGAGAAGGTTGTATTGAAAAATGACCAGGTCTTGACACAATTGAAAGTAATAGATGGACATGCCATTCGGATTATTTTCAAAAGGTGGTAGAATGTCATTGATGGTACATGCACCCCAACACCCACAATACTTAACCCCCATATTCTTCCTTTTTTACATGATTTAGGAAAGGAGGCATTGACATGTACTCCAACAACTGTTCCAACATCTATTCCATCATCTAGCTATGGGCTAAACTCTAGCAAGGTTGGCATGGATGCAAAAGTTTTATAGTCATAATTAGCTTGCCACCATGGCACAAGAAATGGTTGTCAATAAAGATAATCAATGAGCTTTAATCAAAGCAAAGATGGAGGTTAACATAGAAAAGAAAAAATAATTTAAGCTTATCAACTTGAAAATAACTAATGACTTTGGGGTTTTGACAAATGCAAATTTTTAAGTAAATGTTAGGGATGTATTAAACTTGTATCTAGAAGTCCACATCCCAAATGTAGTCAATCGGGTCATTTATTTGATTGCCAATGATTTCATATGTAAAATTTAGGTGATGTTTGAATAATAAATTAGTCAAAATAATTGTAGCTAGGAACAAATGAATATTATTCTCCTTTGTTGACTCAAAACACTTCATAAATCTTTTCCATTTTTGTTTTAACCCCCCAATTCCCCATTCCACCCACATTTTGTCCTTTACATGCATTTTATTGTATGCTCACATTACATTGAGGTTATGCCCAAGAGCAAGATTGCACTTCCAAAGATCACAAACATCTTTTTGCCCATATAAATGGGTCTCCCAATAAGTACTCAAAATAGTCATATGCATGTACAAATAATTGACACCAATTTTTTGAAAGTTTGATAGTTGATTCTTGCATGATGTTCACATCATGGATGGAACCAAGATACCCACCATTTAAATAAATGAACAATTCATAACAATATATGAAAGAAAAACATGCAACATAAAAGAAACCTTAAAACACGCCTTAAAATAAACTCCAAAACAAAAGTAAGAACAAAATGAAAACCTTAATAATAAAAAAGTAGGTTCAAATAAAAACATTAGGGAGGTTTTTTTCCCATAAATGGAACTCCCACTTTTAAAAAATAAAGATAAATGCAAAACCTTAAAAAAATAAGATGAATAAACAACCTTTAAATTGTTTTATAAAAAAAAAGAAAAAAAAATCCAAATGAAAAAAAAGGAGCTCTCACAAATGGAAATGAGAAAATATGAATTATTTAAAAGAAAAATCAAAAAAGATGGATCTCATGTGAATGAAAAAACAAATGGAACTCCTACAGGTTAAAATGAAAAAATGACCAAAAAGAAAAAGAAAAGTGGAAAGTTCACTTCTATATATCGTCCATGTAAAATAACCCCAAAAGCTATCCTATATAATCCATAGTGCAATTAAAATAGCTTTGTAGTGAAAACTAAAAAAAAAACTTCAAAGTTCAAAACTTAAGAAATCTTTCAAGCTTGCCCTCTATAAATGAATATGGCCAAAAAAAGTTTCAAAGAGCTCCCCTAAGTCCTTCAAGAAAAAGGATTATAAAACAAAGTCCCCAAACATACTTTCAAGGAAAAAAAAATCAAAAAAAATTGCAGATAAATCCCCAACAGTGCCTTTAAAAAATGGTGCAAAAAAAAGTTCTAAAAAAGGTCCCTCAAATGTGCGTTCAAAAAAAAAAAGTTCAAAAAATAGTTTCAAATTTTTTTTCACCCCTTATTTGCATCATTGATACCCAATTTTGGGACCATCCCCAATTATGGCAACTTTATGAAAATTCAAAAACAAGGAATGACACTAAGTTAGGAGATGGAATATGATATGGGATTGGGAATGATTTTACAAATAACTTTAACATATATTTATTTATTTATATTTTTTATTCCTTCTTTACATCCTTTAGATTATATTAATACTAATTTGGAACTTTAGAAAAAAGTGGCCAATTGCCAAACTTAACTTTCCAATCAATGCATATTTTAACAAATTTTTATTCCAAAATATGTGAATGGTGCTTAAGTACAATTTGTTAGAAGAAGGGCAATATGGTTATGTCTTTCATTTCCCCATGTTTTAGTTAAGAAAAAAAATTGTTGTTTATTCTAGGTTTTTTTTTTTGTTGGCAAGGTTGATTGATAATCATCCATAGAACATATCCCAATATTTATGTACCTTTCAAACACCATGAATCTATTTTAAATTAAAAATTTCAATAACTTTTGCAAACTCATTTATCTTTGAAAAATTATTTATAAGTAAAAGTATGTACCGACATTGGTGGAAAAAAATCCTTGATTTTGGTTAGTGAATGAGAATTGAACCAAAATTGGGTTTGGTTTTTGAAATTGGAACAAGAATTGAAACGGAAACTTGATTTTCTTTTCTTACATAATAGCAAAATTTTGCAACACAATTATTTTAAAAATGTATCATTATTTATGAATTTTCAAAAAGTGAAGTTGGAAGAAGCTTTCAAAAAATCACTAAGGTAGATAGGCCGGTAATCAAACATATAAGGATCACATTAAATGTGTTGCACTAGTTAGGGTTTTTTTAGTCATGAGGTTTGCAAACAAAATGTGCCCCATCTCTGCATGCACTTATAGCAATTTAGATCACCAAATTTGGTGGAGATATGATGAAAATATGCTTCCCTAAAGGCACATGGGTTACATTTGCTAGATAAAAACATAATAAACACTTGCCAACCCCATTCACAAACATTTTGCACCTTGTAATTAGATGTTTAGTATTTGGAAAATGAATGAATTTTCATTTATAGATGAATTAGATGATATTGAAAACCAATTTGTTTTCTTTGTAAAAATGGTTCCAATAATCCATTGGCTTGGATCTCCCAAAATAATGGTCATCAAAATCTACAGTTATGGGTAAGGGCATGTTTGAGTAACCTTAAAAAACCAAGTGGTGTCGCTTATTAGGGTTTTGGGTTCAAGCTAGGATCCTATCTACAATTTGTTTGATTGAATATGTGTTCCTTTTTTGCTTCTTGGCATGGCCGTTCAATGTTTGCAAAAAATTTCATCCCCTTCCAAGATTATCATTTTTTTTGGTTTGGTGCATTTGACAAAAGTTTTCATTTTGTTCTCGGTTTGTGTGTAGGTATGGTTGCACGAAAGAGTTGTGTGTTGTTGAACTTTGGCTCCTCTTCCATTTGTCTTCTTCTGGCAACAATATGTGGTAGCTCTTAAGGTTCAGTGCTCTTCTTGAAGCAATTTGTCCCCTTCTTGGTGGTAATCATCTTTTTCCTGGTGGTAATCGTCTTCTTCTTGGTGTTTGTCCCTTTCTTCATAGTAATTGTCTTCTAATTGGTGAGATAGTTCCTTAAGTTCTGTTGCCTTCTTCCTAATCTTATTTATCCCCTTTTATGGTAATTGTCTTCCTCTTGGTTGTAATCATCTTTCCTGGTTTTGTTTATCCCCTTTTTGGTGGTAATCATTTTATTCTTGGTGATCCTCCTACTTGGTGGTGATTTTCTTCTTCCTGGTGATTATTTCTAAGCTCTAGCTCCCCCTTTTTCCTCTTATTCACCCCCCCCTCCTTAATGGCAATTTTAGTCATTGGGAGAGGGGTTGTACCCTTGCTACAACATGCCCTTTAGCTTTCATTCGAACTACTACCCTTGTTCTTGTTCCACAGCCAAGGTTAACCCCTCTATATTGTAAAGGATGTGTTCTTAACCCAACTATAAAGTCTTATGAAACCTATCTTCAATTTTTTTTATAGCAACTGCAAACCAATTTGCATTGAAGGTGCAAATAGAATAACATGAATCGCACTTGTGTGCTTTTGGGAATATTTTGGGGGGAATATTTTATAGAATATATATTTTTAAATTCTTCAAAAAAAATTTCTTTATATTACTATGTGAAGGTTTATGTAAAAGATTTCAAAATATATGTAATTTTCAAAAGTTTTAAAGTCTAGTTATAATTCCTTTAATGATAAAAAAACATGCATTATATTGTTTAATGAGTGTTTTTAAGAGCTTTTTATTCATCAAATAGTTTTCAAATCAATTCACATGTTCCAATGATATATTATGAACCTTATTATATTAAAAACTATACACTTTCAACACTAAATTAAATTACCATTTCCAAATGTGAAAAATTAAGCACATGTTACACTTGTTGTTGCTCTAGTTAATGTGATTGCACCTTTGAATGTTGCCTTTGCATGCTTATTTAGTAGCCCCTGAGTTGTCTTTTCAAACATAGTAAGGGAGTCAACAACTCATCGGGCCCTCTTATCCTCTTTCTTTGTTTTTTTTTAGCTATTTAATTGCTTATGTTACTTCCTTGGCTAAGGTTTTTTTGTTGTAAAATGTTAAAGTATTCACTTGATGTTGGTACATATGATTGGTTATATTCCATTAATGATTTTTCCCTTTTAGTTTTCCTTGCCAGTAGATGTGCCAAGGAAAACAAATTTGCAAAAGATACTGGCTTTTAAGCTATTATTACAAGATGATGAACTTGTTACACTTCAATTATAGGTCCATTTGCATTAGCAATTAGATCATAAAACATCTTTGTTTGCCCATTTACATATGCAACAATAAGGTTCCTAGGTTCTTCCATGTAATACTTCACATTTTATTGCTCGTGTTCATTTGCTTCTAGAGTTTCAAGCTCTTGTAATGTTTTTGTTATGTTCATCAATTATGTAATAGCTCCACCTTCTCCCCACTATTCTTGCCCATTAGTTATGTCATCGAAACCATCATTGTCTTCATTTGAGATGTTTGTAAGTGTTGTTATGTAGATTTCAAATGGCCTAGTCTCGTGATCCATTACTTTTAAATTCAAAGGCCAGATTCTTACAACCTTAAACCCACTCTTGATATTTTTCTTGGATAATGATTAGTCGAAGCTCTTGTTTACCTAGCTAGCTAATGTGCATTTATCTAGCTCACAATGATTATTCTTGACCATTACATTGTTTCTTTCTTTCTTGAAAGCAGTTTTGAATGGCTTGAAGCAATTTACTTCTAGGGGTTGTAGAGCATAAGATGTGTGAGCTTGTAAAGTGACCATATCTAAACCAAATTCCTATGCTTGTGCAATTTTTTTAGCATAACATGTGATCCATGTTTGTTAGGAGATGTCAATTGGATTAACAAATTTCACTAGGAATTGATTTTTTGAAAAATGATTAAAAACCTTTGAAGAGGAAAGATGTCATCCATGCCTTGGTTTGCATTGCCATACATGTACGTACTTTGCACAATTTGATGTAGTCATCCTTGATCCATTCACTTGTTGCATAAACAACACAATTCATTGTTAGCCATTCGTTAAACCTTGGATTCCTGTTTCATCTGAATTCCATATGTTATTAAGGTTGTATTTATGTTGTGTGTAAAGAATTTGTAGATGTTGGTAAAAAGTGTTGCATGATTGACTTGTGAAACCCTATGCCCTGTAGACATCCAATCCTTTAGTAAGTCAAATATTTAGCTCTAGATGTTGATGCTTGAACCAATACCACTAAGAATTTCCTAGAATTCCATTCTTGAAAGAGGTGGCTTAGTTCATGTCAATTGTGTTACTTTCATTTTGAGCTAATGTAAGGTGATTAAAAGTCCGCATTTTTGCATTCCCAAAATCCAAGTCACAAATACTTCATCCTCTTAGTTTGTGAGCACACCTTGTGGCCCTTGTTTTCTTGATCTTGTTTTGCCATTCAAATGATCTAAAAAGGATGTGACTTGTATGTGCCAAAACTTGCTAGCTTTTCTCAAAAATAGTTGTCCACTTTCCGTTGCATTCATTGTAGCTTTTAGCGCATCGAATGTCAATCTTCCTTGTTATGTCAAGTTAGTAACCTTGTTTACTCTTACTAGTTTTTTTGCTTGTGTTAGAACTATTGGTGGAATGTTTTCCTTATTGGTGTTTTTTTGGTCTTGCAAGTTATTTTGTCTTTTATGAGGTACAATGAACATCATGGTGTTAATCCTTTACTTCTTGGTCCTAACCTCCAACAAGTTCAGGGAGTCTAATTTGGTCTTAAAAGACGTATATATTTGAACCTCATGTATGAATCCCAAAACTGTAAAAAATGGGTTAGATTTGCATAATGTTCAACAGCATGACTTTCCAAAGATGGATTAGAAGAAATTGTTGCATAGAATTTTTCAAAGTCACCCCACTTTAAATTGACATCTATGGTTGTTGTGTAGGTTGTTAGTGTGTACTTGACATTATAATGCCTTTCAACCTATTGAAATTTGAGAAAATTGAAACTATTTGATCTTCTTACTACTCTAGGAATTGTAGATTATAGGATTCAATGATAGTATAGATACATGTTGAAATTTTCTTGGTAAAGCTTATCTACATTAAATGTTCCTATTTTTGCACGTATTCCTATAGATGATGCTTATGTGGGTTTATCTTGGACATTTGTTTGCATGCTACAATCTTGCGAACTATTTGTTTGTTTCACATGTACTAGCCTTTGTTTTGATTGTAAAGGAGCTTCACTCTCATCTCTACTTCCTCTGAATGATTTAAAACTGGGAAACATAAGTTCTATGAAACTCTAGACTTCATCTTCTACAACCTTGGATAATGAGGACATTCTTGCGATGATAAATTAAAACAATTGAGAAGCTTTTTAATTTTTGAAGTGTATCCTTCTAATATGATTTATAGAGTTTGTAATTTCTAATTTTGTTGGGAATCCAATGCCCTTGTGCAAATATACATGGTTTTAAAATCATTTATTTGTTATCTTTTGGGATGCAAAGATTTTGTTTGTATTAAATGTTGAGACCTTATTTGGGCACTTGAAAAATTGTTTGTACTTTAAAACCCTAAATCTTATAAATATTGCTTTAAATGACCCACCAGCAAACAATTGTTCCTTGTAAAGTGGGCTGAAATAACCTTGTTTGTTGGGCTGCTGTACACCCTGGACCAATTACTTGGTTCCATCAGTGGGACAATTTTGTTATAAAAATGCACCCCTAAAGCCCCATCACCAAACATTTCTGTTTGATAGGTTTTTTTTTTATCACTGGTTTGCCATTCACATATGAGTGCATACCTCATTTGTATGAGTGCAATGTTGATCTGGGATCAGCACTCACATCTTTAATATAAGTGGGGTGCAAAGGGTATAAATATGGATTTAATTAGACCCAACGCTGAACACAAATGTTGTGGACTGTGTGGGGGGGGGGAAAATGGTGATTTTTTCACCATGTGTCCGGTGATAGGGTGAAATCTGCATGAAGACCTGTGTATTTTTTTGCCTTACCAAGGTCAGAACAGTTCGCCCGATTGATTACCAGCTTATGTTCAGTGATGGGCGTTTCTACCCTACCAGTTTATAGCTAAACTTAGTAAGAAAATTGGGCCGCACCTAGGCTAGTAGCATAGAAACTAAATTAATGTGAGGTACATCCTATGGTATGGTCTCATTTGGATTTACCATAGGAAGAAAGACCCTTGAGCCATGCATGGCCTGTGGGCTGTTGCTCATAGTTACTTAAGAGGATAATATTATATCAAATATAATAAATAAATCATAAATTACCACAAAAATAGATTCAGTATGCATTAATGAACATAAATTGCAATTTTATTTACTTTATATTGAAACAATTATGACATCATTTCTGGAATGGTTTGGTTATTTTTCATTATTTTCTTACTCTTTTGAAAGGATTCTTTACAAGATTAAAAAAGCCATGCATTCTAGAATCCGATTGACAAATGTATGTGTGTAGGGTAAATATCCCCATAGAGGGGCTTTGCTAGCATAAGGTCGCTGGGCATTAGCCCTAGTGCCAGTGCCCTTGTACTGGTTAGGGCTTGAGCTGGGGTTCTTTACCCATGTAAACAATATTTGAAAAACTCTTCCACTCTTTCATTTTTGAGTGGCAGGAATGATTTTTCAAAGTGTAATGCACTCTGCTCGGCTGGTTAGTGACCTTACCTAATGTAAGGCACGCACACATCATGGAGTGACCTTCCATGTTGTGAGGCCATGAAAATAACAACCAGATTTTTTCAAAAGTTGTTTATGTAATTTTTCAATATAAATTCATATATGCATTTCACTGTATTGTATAATATAAGTTCATATGCCTTCAAACATTTGAATAAATGTTTTTCAATGTTTTTCAATGCAACATCTGCACATGGTTGGAAAAAATGACAACAAATGACAATCCATACTATGAAAGCTTTGAAATCAAACATTCAAAATCTGAAGTAATGGAGGAATGGGCATGATCGACTATATTTTGAATTTGTATTTCCTAGATACACTTGTAGGTGAATGCCTAGGAAGTTCAATACTGAAAAACTTTCTATTTTATAATATTTGACCCATTTGGCTGGCATGTAGAATTAATTTACATTATTATCTGTACATGAGATCAGAAATTGCGCTATTTCTAAATTTCAAATATACATTTATCATATTTAACATGTATTTTCCAATATCCATGCTTCCCAGCATCATTCATTTAATTCCACAGTTTATTCTTCAGAAATAATAGATACAAAGTTTATTGTGTTAATATACAAATAGGTCATCGAAAGTAGCATATGATAGTTCAAACCTGAAAATAACCTAAAACACATTTCAAGCTTTTTGCTACACTTTGACTACAATCTGCTTCCACATCTCTTCTAATCTCCTGATTCATGAACATGATTTGAACAAGACATAACTTGGTACAGCTGCAATCACCTTCTGAAGCCATCAAATAAACCCCACACACATATAATTTGAACACAGATATATATAGGTACTGCACATATAATTTCCAACAACTTTTGCCCTAGTATTCTTCAAATTCCTTGAGCAAAGGAAGTTGAAATAGGTTTTTGCGCAGTGGATCTAGCAATGATACTCACATTATCATATTTCAAGAACTTCATATGGTACTCCCATTAGCCCCCCATTAGCTATTTTTCCTACCCTTGGATCCTGATTCAAGTAGAAAATTCGGAGGAGATTGCATTGGCCACAGTGCTGGAAATTGCATTTCCCAGGGAGCTATATGTTGTGGCCAAAACATCAGCCATTGTAACTGTTTGGTTGCTAGAGCTGGAGGCAGGTGGAGCCACTTCAGATGCCATGGCAATTATTGCTGTGGTCAAAGCTAAGCTTGTAGAGCTTGTGGCAATTTCATCAGTTGGGTTATTAGTATCAGGAGGTTGTATGAGCACTTCAAGCACACTGCTGTTTGTTGTTGGGTGTGAAAGAATGGCTGCCACATTTCCAAGGGCTGTAGCTGTCTCATCAGCTGAGCTTGAAGAAGCTGTTCGGCTCATGTGTCTGTGTTCACCCCTGGGTGCAATTTGTACACCTGGATTGGTTGCCAAGGATGTTAAAATACAAGAGTTATGCATAACACGTTGGTCCTATGAATGACATCTGAAAGCGGAATTGGTTGTTTTGCCAAGCATACCCCAAATTCCAATGCCATATTGCTGATTCATATTGCCCACCTTTCGTATTCCAACAACTTTTCAAGATATAACAATCACATAGAGAAGACCCTTTTCACTTCTAGTTAGCACTTGAATCAAAGTTTCCAATATGAGTTTCTCTATTTAGCCTCAGAAAACTTCAGGAAACTGCCCAGATTATTTTCAATAGGAACACACTCAAAAGCATTCCATCAAATAAGCATTTCCGCAACACCTTGTTCTGAGGGCATCACTCAGTGTAAATAACCCTGGCAGAAAAATGTTATTTTCACATTTTTCCCATATCCCATGGGTTTCACACAAAAGAAGTGAACAAAACAGGTGAGGCATATTTGAAAAGCAAAGACAGCCCTCCTTCTAAAATGACCCACCTTTTGCAGAGGCAAAATTCTGTTGAATAAGCCACCCTGCAAATTCACTAGAATTGTTTTGCTAGTCCTTTATGTACTAGAGAGCAGGCTGCCTGGGGTAGATTCCAGTTCCCAGAAAGTCACCGGGCGATCCCAAGAGCCTGCTGGGAACCAGTAGCCAGCCCTGTCTGTGGCGTTAAAGGCAGGTGGGATGATGGCCGCAGAATTGGCCGCCTGCACAATTGGCAAGGCAGGCCAATTCTGGCATATTAATGAGCCTGGAAAAGGGGCGTAATAAGCCCCATCTAACTCTAACGTTCCCCATCAAGCGTTGGGGCCGGTACAGATAAACTTTCAGCATGGTTTGCAAAAGTAGGACTCCTTGTGATGAAAAGTCCATGCCATATATTTTGTTGTTTAGGGCTCACTGAATTCTGGTTAGTTTATCTGCATCACATTAGGGGTATCCACAAAGCAACCTTGTCTTCACCCTGTCTTTGCGCCTCCTTTCATCCACTATCCCCTCTTTCAGTGGTATCCATAAAGTAATTACTAAATCTCAGTATGAAATGCACAAGGTTCGAGACTGATTATAGTTGTTGTACAGTTAGGAGCAGTGAAAATACATGTAGGCGCTCAGGAAAAGGGAAAGACAGGATGAAACTCAGTTTACTACCAAAATTGATGGTTTTTTCAGTTTCACCCCAAGTGGAATGATAACGTACTTTTTTGCAAGTTTTTTAAAAATCTCGCCCTATGTATGACCAAACTCAGGGTTCTGGTGCTGTGTTTTTCTTACTTTACCCTTAACTCTATTACCTTGAAAGAAATGCAGCATGGTTGTTAAATTGACAAGATTTGCATTCTCGTTCAGAACTTGCAAGTCGATAAATTTGAATTCTCACACATGGGGTTAAGTTCACAGTGCGCTGCTAAAGAAGCTTACCAGCTGGACTGCCTGCTCTTGCTGTTGACCTCTGCCCCATGGCATATGCGAGATAGAGCGACCTGAAATAAGCAAATCCCATGAAAAAACCCAGAAAGAACCCAGCCGTAAATGCTGATATTATAGTAGAGTAGCTAGACGTCGTTCCAAAGCTAGATGCAGCCGCGGCCGATGATGTGCTGCTGATCCCCATTGATCTGAATCTCCCTTCACAACTATTCAATTGCCCAGCAGGACTAGTTCACAAGGCTGCGGACGTGACACGGCCACCAAATTAAATTAGCAGATCTGATCTTTCGAGTCCAGGACAGCTTCTCAGCTCTCGAACTCTGACTCTGTTGCAAAATAAAACTTTTAAAAGCCGCAATTTTGCCTCAGTCCAAAACGAAAAGAAGTGCCTAGTCTAATCACCAGTCTGGACGGTTAATAAGTGGGAAACCGACGTTCGCTTGAAAAAGAAAAAGCCAAAGCAATAGTAGTGGAGTCTGAGACAAACTTGGTAGTGCATTGAGAATGAGATGTTAGCAAAGATGGCAAGCACTCCCACTCCGGTCTTCACACCTGCTAAGTATACGAATTATTTTCACTTGATACTAAGCCACTGAAAGAAAGGAGGACGATCGCAGAAAATTGCAGCCACTACCTCAAGTGAAGAAAGCTCCGATGAGTAGTAATGAAAACAAATGAGCTTTTGAAGGACCCCGATGATTGAAGATGGTGAAGCTTTGAAACACCAACAAAATGCCGCTCCAGGTGAAAAACAGACACTTGCGAATACTCTAAAACAACAAGGAAGGAGAGAACAAGAAGGAATTGAGACAAGATGCTTGAGATTTGGAACAAGGAATTCTTCTTTAAAGGCATTTGAGAAAATGGCTGGGAGTCCGGCTCGTCGTGCTTTGCTTCCCTTGTCGTCGACGACAGCTTCACGGAAATCGCTGAATTCACGTCCTAATCCATGTCCCAAGCAGTCCTTTTTGTTGACGAAAAATCGCCAAAAGGCGTCAGGGATCCAAATTTCTGGCGAAAAACCCCTGTTTTTTTCAAAAAAGATTCGCCAAATTTCACCCAGTTTCAACCCTTTTGGTGAGAGTGTCGTCACAGGCCTGTCTAGAAAGCTACACATTTAATGGTCCGGGAGAAAACTGTCGCCAGTTAAGTCGAAATCTGCTGGCTGCTGCGCTACAAAATTGGAAAGAAATACAATTGGACTCCCAAGACTCCGTGTCACGGAAAGCGCCCAATAACCTGTCCCAGGTCCTAATTCGTGTTTCATTTCAAAGCTTTCATAGTATGGATTGTCATTATTTTAATTGATTGGTTGTGAAATTTTGCTTCTATAAAGTATGGTCTGGCATGCATGGACCCAAAGCAAGGGGGGTTCCAGGCCGAGTATATATATATTGCAGCTAGCTGGCTGTTATAGCAGCTGCTTCATACAAGGTCTTAGGTATCAGCTGCTGTACACACTCAGTTACTAGCTTATTGTCAGTGCAACAAGCACATCACAGTCTTGAACAGTAGCAACTTATCCCATCAAAAGCTG
>Ga0116227_10005574_pt1 | contig 26372 bp, 19 predicted proteins | sample S1TSphgellanicum_FD_89693 | JGI IMG/M metagenome (GOLD analysis project Ga0116227, IMG submission 89693) | Host-associated microbial communities from peat moss isolated from Minnesota, USA - S1T2_Fb - Sphagnum magellanicum MG | ecosystem: Host-associated > Plants > Peat moss > Unclassified...
AAAAAGTGTTTTTGAGAAAAAAAATGACAAAAACAACCAAAATAAAAGGGGGTGAAAAAAAAAAAAAAAAAAAATCTGAAATAGCCACATTTAGACTACCTATAAGTCACAAAAATATAGCAGGATTCTTAAATTTTTCTACTTTCCTCTCTGACCTGTAGCCAAATTTGGCTAATCCCTCTTGTTGATGATTGCCAGTGTAACTACATCACAAAAAATGGAAAACAAGGGGTGTGTCACACTGTGGCCTTGCCAATTACATTAAAAGGTATCTTAAGGCAAAAAGAATAATTTTGAAAATTCAAATATTTCACCATGCACAAATATAATCTTCAAAAAAATCCTCTATAAGAAACCAAAATCCTTCAAGATACTATAACTGTATAACTAATCTCAAGTTTCAACACAAGCCAAAATATCATCTTTCAAAAATCCTCATATAAAAATAGACCTATAATTATAACCTAGGGGCCAAAATCCCTTAAGCTACTATACTCTATAATGAATCTAAACACAATATCCTTGCCTTGGTAGGCAAGGCAAATAAAACCCTCATTCATGGGGTGTTGGTCTGATATTGACTTTTGAATATATCAGCCTGGTCTTAGTATTGGGTCCTTTTAAAAACTTAATTTCAACTACTTCACAAGTAATATAATTTAGTGTCAAAAGCTACCAAGGCACTACAGTACTTGGCCTAAGATCGATTTGTGGTTTGGTATGAGGCAGATATATACCTGGTATTGAAACTGGTATAAAACTACTACAAAGGTTGGTATTATCTCAGGTACCTACCTACCAGGCTGGTGGTACTGGTACAAGGCTCGTATTGCCTCAAGTCATACCAGCCTGCTAAGAGTCATCGATATCAGTGCATAGACCACCCGATATAGCATGAGTAAACCTATGCTTCTTTCTTTGAGAAGATCATCAAAGTTAGCAGCAACACCTCAGGCATGATAATGAGTTCATAGACTCTGACAGCACCACTTCATGAAAAATGTTCAGGTTTCTTGTCATGTTAGCTGGTTGTTTTATGTACTGAAGTATGAAAGTGTTGTTGCTCTGCTCTTGTTTTTGCAACCAAAGTTGCCAGCCTCCTTCTCTTCCTTCCTGCATTTCTAGAAACACTGGTAGATTATTCAATGCATGGTTTAGGACACCGCACAAGGCCTCCATTTTGGTGTTTGGAGTAACTATTAAGTAAAATTTGGATGGTATTCAAACTGATCATAGTTTCAATTTTCTGATCTTTTTTGAATTACAACGATAAAAGCTTACCTAGTCCCAGAAAAAACCCTCAAGGCTCAAACTCACCACTTCCACTTGCTAGGTGTCCACCCACTATCACCAAGGCAACTATAACTATGGTCATTTGGGGAATAATTCATCTAAAACACAAGACCTTAGAGGGCCTTTGGATGAACAAGTCCTCTAAAGCATCGAACACCTAGGGCTTCCAAATCCTTGGGAGTAGAAAACATTGTATTTTACATTTTCCCACATTACCAATCTAGAGAAAAATCGGAAGTTCTCTTAAAGGTGAATGCAACTGAGCTTTCAATGACAACATTCAAACTACTTTTTGATTAGCATCCCAATCAAAACTATGTCTACACAACAAATAGATGTTGATCATTTTGCTTTCTTAGAGATTTCAAAATGACCTATATCAAGATCTTCAAAGTATCCCAAAACCACACAATGTGACATAGCAATCACCCAATGAAGAAATAGAGTGAACCTCCACAACATCAAAAAAACCTTGCACAAAGCTCTTTGCACAAGGTGTAGTTTATCTTGCAACATGTTCACTTGTTTTCTACTAGCTTCCAAGCTTTTCACATTGTGCTCTATGAGAAAGATAAAGTTTGAGACCTCCTACTTCATTTGCACTTCAAACAATACAAAGAGATAATAGACTAATCTTCATTACTAACTTCACACATCTAAATTTCTATAAGCAACTTCAAATGGTCAATTCTTTATACAAGATTGTAAGAAAGAGGCTAATAGGTTGCAAAAGTGGAGGGAAAAACTTCATAGCAAAACATCTTGAAGGTGCAAACATCAAGTTAATTCAAAAAAAAATCACAAATCTCATTTGCCTTGGGGTTCCCCACTTTAAAATAACTACATTGTAAACCCCTCTCTTTAAGACCCACACATTGATCACATACATGCACTAACACACTTAAAACACTTAAATCCCACCCATGAACAACAATCTTCTATTGACATTGACAAATCAACAATAGTTGCCATAGGATATAACAATCAACAACGATTAATAGCACACTACCCTCATTTTAAATTAACATGCTTGGGAGAGGGACTATGACCTTGTAGTCATTTTCCTGCAAATGAAAGACCTCATGCTTAACCATAGGGCTATTTGGACTTGCATTTACATTAAGGCTATGACAAATGGGTCCGAAAAAGCTATTGTCAATTTCATGACTAGGGTTTGAACTATGCCTTTTAGGGTTTAAAATAGATTTTATATGAGCAATGCAACTATGCAAAAAAGTGGAGCTATGATTTTGGTCATTCCTTTAAAGGCTGAGATTATTCACCTCCCATGCAACTTTATGGGGTGGATCGCTATTTAGAGCTTTGTACAATGGGTGGGTGTAGGCTAATGGTTACCTTATAATGGGTATAAAGGCCAATGTAACCAACAGCTTATAAACAAAGTTCATGTTACAAGTCTAGTTATTTAATTGTGTTAGATTTGAAACCTTTGGAAAATCAAGTTCAAAGAAAACTGAAGATATATGGAGATTTTTATAGAGAAGAATTATGATTACACTTAAAGTACATGTAGGTAAAAACTAGTGTTGGGTACTTATTTTTAAAAATTCATAACTCCCCATTCTAATTCTCAAATTTTTAAAATTTTAAAACTAAAATGGTTTTCACATTTTTATAAAAAGGTCATGCCTTTGTTTTTTTTTCCCCCCCCCTCATGCCCAATTAGTTCACAATTGGATTTTAACTCATTTAGATTAGTCAGTTATATTAAGCCAATTCTTTAACTTCACTTTAACATTTTAGGATTAATATTTTTAAATATTTTTTCAAATTTTCATAGGCCTAAAACAAATCAACAAGGTTCATTGCAAAACTTTAATATTTAAACAAAAATATGTGATCACATTTCAAAGATATGCAAGAAAAAAATTTGTATTAAGTCTCTTTCAATTCATCTTACTCAAATGAACCTTCAAACTCATATAATTCTTGCTTTAAGACTAATTCAAAATCTATCAATTCTACCAAATTATTAGGAACCTTCTAACCCACCCTTGCATCATTCAACCAATTATTCACAAAGCTTAAATTTTCAAGGTTATACAATTGTACACAACATCTCTTCAAATTGGTGAAAATTCCAACAAAAGAAAAAATTCATTTAGTTTCTATTTGAAAACATATAATCCTTCATATATTTAGTTTAAAAACCAACATTTGGAACATGGTTTCATGTTTCTTACACCATTCCAAAAGGCATTTGATGTTTTTCTCATCCACTTGACATTTTAAAAATAGTAACAATTATTGATTAACAAGCTCCTTTCTAGGTTCACTAGTGCTAGCCACCATCTCAAAAATGTCCAAGTTGCTATTGTCATTAATTATGTAAACAAAGGAACTTTTAGCCTTGAACAATGGATGCTAATGGTGATGAGATTTTAAAAACATAAGAAATAAGGATACCCTATCATATCCTTCAATTATGGCCACCTCGTGCCCATGATTAATAAAAGAATAAATCAATTTCACACTCTTGAATCTAGGATCTAACATCAAGGTTCACATATTATGGGCATTTCTTTCATCATATCTTGTTAAGAAGGAAAGGAAAAAGACACTGACCCTAAACCTTAAGCAAATTTAATGGAAATATATTTCAAGCCCTTGGAATTTTTTCCTTTAGGAGTTACATATTGACAAGTCTTAAAGAAGGCATGTCAAAAACAAGACCTTTGAAAACTTTTCATCACACACAAAACTTCACAACTTACTACTAATTTCAAAGTAGTTGTTATGGTATTCAAATTTTCACCTTCATCTTTAACATAAGGAAGGATCTTTAAAGATCAAACCATATTGTTCTAAAAGGTCTTGCAATTTTTTTGCCAATGCTTGCCTTAATGTTTCAAATGTTTGAAATAAACCAATTATAATGTGTTTTGGCATCCAATCTTTTCCCCAAAAAATTACTACCATTGTAAAAACATCTTGTGATTTGGACATCCACAAATCAAATCTTGCAATAATATAAACATATTTTGCTAAAAATGGTAAGACATATGTTTGTTTTGTCTTTTCAACCAATTCCAGTAACATTTATTGACCAAATTGTTTTTTAAAAGGGAAAAAAACACAAGGGCATAATTGTATTACTTGATGTTTCAATTAAATACTATCAACAAATTGAATTATGGGCAAATGGTTTTTGAAAACTAATAAACCCAAATTCCTACAATTTTTTTTTGTGTGAATTATCCAAGTTTTGTAAGGATTTATGGCCCTAAAAGAACTGGATATTACACTTCCATTCATTGAAAGCCTTTTTTTCGCAAATAATCTTTCCAATGAACTTTTAAATTGGTCATTTTTTCCTCAATTTTTTTGGCAATTAATTCGTGGTTTGCATCTGTTTTTTTTTAAAATGTAGTTATTGAATTATTTCTGAAATATGAAATAAAACCTTTATTCAACCTTGTTATATGTTCCAATGTTACATGATGGCTTACTGGTCTACTATAACACAAAATACAATCTATGACCTATGGCATTTTAACATCAACTAATGATTGATCATTGATTTTTAAAATTGTCCAAATTGAAAAAATTCTACCATAGGGTTTTCAATTTAACCTTTATTCATGCATTTTTTTCATAAATAATTTCATCAAATATCATCATTTTGTAAATGAGAATTTAAATTTTTTTCAAACCTCTCACTTTCAAGTTTTCACTTTGTTTTTTATTTCACTTTCATTCATGAAAACATCACATCCTTCATCTAAAAAAATTGATTCCATTTTCATAGTTTGTTTAAAAATTAAAATTAAGAAAACCAAACTTACATTCTTTTAAATTTCACAAATGTGAAAGAGGATACATGCATTTACAAATTATTCACAAGTATGATTCAACTTTCACAAAAGACATTACACAAGCAAAGTCCCCAAAGAAATGAAAGTGCAAAATTACATCAAATTTTCATTAATACTATAAGGCAAAAGTTCAAGGTTTCTTTCAAGATTACAAACAATGTTTCCAATTTGCAAGTTGTTCTTGCACAAATAAATCCAAACATGTCGCAACCCTAGCCTTGGGCTCGCGACCAAGGCAAGGGCTTGGAAAGGTGCAAGCCAAGAGTGAGCCTGAGAGTCATATTTCATGTTCCCAGGAATGCAAGAAACTGTGAAGGAATGAATCCCCACACTCCCAAATGAGCTCCCATTTTGGGAGTTGGAGCCTCAATGGACTGAGAACTTATTTATATCATTAGAAAGTTCTTGGAATGTAGATATTTAAAATGGGCTCACATGACCCATCTGGATTCTTAAAACATAAGTTATGGCCAAAAGAAGGGCCGGGAGTCAAATTGCCAATTTGACTCCTGACATTAAAAATTAAGAATTTCCCTGATTTCCTTGTTTTCAGGTGGCATGCCACATATCGTTGGAAAGCTATCGATGAGGGATACAACATTTCTTTAAACATCATCTCAATCAGAGGTCTACACACAAAATTATGGGCCTGCAAAGTTGTGGAAGTCCCAATTTCGAAAATTTCGGGACTCCAACTTGAGAGTCCCAGGACAAAATGACATTTGGGTGTTGGCCCCATGGCCAGGCACAAAGAATACTATAAAGGGGAAGGTGGTGGCTTCCCTCAAAGCCATGCCATGGTGAGTCTTATGAGTTCATGTTTGCCTATGGCTTGTCTATGCACCAAAAGTGCTTCAACTATGCACTAACCAACTTGTTGTTTGGTTTGTGTAAGTCCATGTGAGTAATTAACTTGCTTGTCACTCTTCTTAATCCCTATCCCGGAGTTCCAACACACCCCTCTACCCCCGAAATGTTGTGAGTCAGGGAACGTGCCCCAACTCCTTATCCTTCCGTTGTTTTCACATTTAGACTTGTAGTGGAGTTTACCAAGGAATTTGGGAGTGCGTCACATATTATTAACACATTGCTTTCAAAATAAACAAATCAAATCAAAATGAAAAAAAATCACAGAATTTTGAGAAAAAATCAAACATACCTAAAATGCAAAAGTTTTTGCTAAAAACACAAGCAACCAACAACCTTTTGTTTCCAACAAAACCCCAACCTACATGATAATGCAAGGCTAGTAGTAATACCAACCACAAAAATGTGAAAACAATACAATGAACACTAGTAACATGATGTAGCAACAACACAATGAACAACAATGATAATAACTAAGAAAGTTGACAAAGATAATGAACATTTGCAATAACACGACAATCACTTGTAGCAACACAATGAACACCGAAAACAAGATGAACACATGTAACCAAAAAGAAAAGGTAACCAAATTTCTACAAAATAGATAATGTGTTACATTACACAAAAGAAGGAAATTGAATCAAAGTCTACTATATTTCAAACACCTTGACTCTTTACATTAATTACTTGCTAGAATAAAATGTTAAAGATTTAAATGGATTAGAATCTTTCCGAATTCACTTTCATTAAGTGACCACATGGTTTTTAATTCCAAGCTATCATCCCCACCATTAATAAAAAATCTTAGGAACTTTCGTAAGATCAAGATCCCAACCTAGTCCCATATCCATTGAATATTCCAATTGTAACCCAAAATTCAGAATGGAAGAATTGTGTGCATTTTTTACTACTTGGACCTTGACTTCATCAAGATTATGTACATCTACTATGTAGATAACTCTCTATTAGGAATCACTAAACTTCAAAAAAAAGATTAAAATATAACCTACAACCGAAAATAGGGCAAGACGACATGGTATATACAACCTTAGTTAAGGTTCAAATCTTTGGCATCTACATCAAAATTGTAGTTATCTTGAAATGGCGACGTCCTTCCTTTCAGGTCTTTGAGAAGAGAGGCCATGTTAAAGGCAAATTATCCTGTGTAAGCAACGACTCTCTTGAAATCCCTTTTTGGAATGCCAACAAAGGTATTCATTCCCTTAATTTAGCCCAATTTGTTACCTAGGACAAAATTGTTTAAGCCCAACCACTTTTAAGACATTGCAATTAAAAACGGTGCAATGAATCCCTTATGATTTTGCATCATTTCCACCACTAATCCATGAACATTCCTGAAACCTCAGTCTTACAACATAGTTGTCGTAACCTTAGCCTTGGGTTCACAATGAAAGCAAGGGCTTGCAAAGGTGCGAACCAAGAGCGAGTCTGAGAGTCACATTTCATGTTCTTGGGAACATAAGAAAGTGTGAGGGAATGAATCCCCACACTCCCAAGTGAGTTCCCATTTTGGGAATTGAAATCCCAATGGATTGAGAGGTTCTTTATATCATTGGAAAGCTCTTGGAACGTAGATGTCTAAAATGGGCTCGCATGATCCTTTTGGGTTCTTAAAATATGAGTTATGGCTAAAAGAAAGGCCGGGAGTCAAATTGCCAATTTGACTTCCGACCACTAAAAGTCGGGAATTTCCCTGATTTCCTTGTGTTCAGGTGGCATGCCACATACCTTTGGAAAGCTTTCAACAAGGGCTACAACTTTGCTTTAGACCTCATCTCGATCGAAGGTCTGTAGAAGATGTTATGGGCCTCCAAAGTCACAAAAATCCCAATCTCGGGAATTTCGAGACTCCAACTTGAAAGTCTCAGGACAAAATGACATTTGGGTGTTGGCCCCGTGACTAGGCACAAAGAATATTATAAGGGGGAAGTTGGTGGCTTCCCCCAAGGCCAAGCCGTGATGAGTTTTGTGAGTTCGTGTTTGCCCATGGCGCATCTGTGCACCAAAAGTGCTCTAACTATGCACTAACCAACTTATTGTTTGGTTTGTACAGGTCCATGTGAGTAATTGATTGACTTGTCATTCTTCTTAGTCCTTATCCCGAAACTCCAGCATGCCCTTCTACCCCCAAAGTGTTATGAGCTAAGGAATGTGCCCCAACTCTTTATCCTTCTGTTGTTTACACATTTAAACTCATAGTTGAGTCTACCAAAGAGTTGGGGGTGCGTCAATGGTGGAAGGAATTGGAAGACCAAGAACACAACATAAACATTCTTTTCATGAGTGCCTATATATATAACAACAACAACATTAACAAAGTCCCTGCCAATTTAGCTTTGGTTCTTAGTGTTTTTATTGCACCGAAGTCCATTCCTAAATAGCCCGCACTCCTTCCATCACTGAATCTTCATAGCCAATCCTAAAAACCACTCCATGAAAATAAAAAAAACAATCTTGATAAGCTAGTAAACTCATCATAAATATACTAAACCAAGTGTTACCAATTTAGCTCCTCCCATGAATGCACGCATTAGAAACATAAAAAAATACAATTAAAAATTATCTAAAACAAGAAGCGCATGATTATTGTAACCATCCAATGTTTAATGTAGACACTCACTTTTTTTTCTTTTTAGGTTTTCCTTTTAGGTCATACACCGAGAACATGACAAACGCTTATAACAACATGATGAACATCAACAACACAATGAAAATCAATAGGATGACAAACACCTATAACAACATGACAAACATTAAGAACATGATGAACACCAACAACATGATTCAAACACTAGCAACACAAAGAACACCTACATCAACAAAACCAACACACATGGAGTAGCACTATGAGCACCAACAAGACAAAATGACAATCAATAACAACACGATGATCACCAATGGCAACATGATGAACATGAGCAACATGAGGACCACCAATAACACAACATGCACCAGAAACACAATGAACACCATCAACGCAATTTGCATCTACAATAAGATGAACACCGATAACATAATGACACTAACAACAACATGACATGCATCAAAAACACAACAAACACCATCAACACAATTTGCATCTACAACAAGATGAACACCACCAACACAACAAACAACAACAAAAGTTTTGATTATTGACATTCATTTGTTTATAGACCCCATTTCCACCCTAAGACCCAAAATCCTAACTAACCCTAGATTCCTTACTTGTAGACCTTTAAGAATCAAACCAATGGGTTATTCATATAACCTATTTAATTTTTAAAAAACCTTGGTTTTTAATGGATCGAATATCTTTTATTTGATATTTGAACACCCTAGGTGATACTGAATTGGTTCTTTGGTTGATAACTAGTTGAAAACCAAATCAATTATGAACCAAGGTTTCATACTACCCAACAATATTAAAACAATGTGATTACCCAAACAAATGTCACAATGTAGACAAGAATGTGATGTCAATTTTGCAAGGGAATAAGGTGGACATGGTCATCATCAATTTATATTTCCTAACCAAGTGAAAACTACAATAGAAATAAGACTAGTGTTAAATACTTTGAACAATTGCAAAATATGTTTCACATTAAACTAAAAAATCATGTGCTAGCTAGTCAACAACAATCTTTTGTCTTTTCATGATTAATTGATTTTTATTTAATGTCATTTGTGAACATTGTATTTGGCCACAATCCACAACTTTCATCATAATTCCCAAACATAAAACGATTATTTGCTTGTGTTTGGGGAATTCAAATTCCTTTTTTATTACAACAAAAAGTCCATGCCATGGAATGCCTAGTTCAAATTTGAAACCATAACACCTAAACTTTAAATCCTAGAAGCAAGATCATCAAATCTTCATGGCAACTATTTAAGTATGAGATTGAAGATAAAATTCCACATGAACACTTTAAAGGTGTTTGTTGTATCTTTGTTGTACCCTAAAATGATGAAGGGCCATGTTGGGGAGTTTTTAGTAAGTGTTTCATTCACTTCCAAATGATCAACAACCTTCCAATGAAAGCCCCCTAAGGACTTTGGGGTTTTATTCTTTGGTTACGAGTAGCCCCCAATGATAGCCCCTTTTAAAGACTATAAAAGGGGACATCATTCCTATATTGTAGGGCTAAATTCAACTACCTATGTTTGACCCTTTCATTTTAGGTCTTTTAATGGGGGAACATTGCCACCTTATGAAGGTTTTTTCATGAAGTAATTCATTAAACTAAAAAAAAATGATGCTTTAAAATTTATTAACCTTATTATTTTTCCTCTTTTTATTAGTTATATCCCAAAGACAATAGAGATTATGCAACAATTCCCAAAATAGGATAAAACCTTTGAGGACAAATGTGGTTTGTGAATGAAAAAAAAAGTTCATTTTCAAGATTTTGACATGTAACTTGGTTTTAAAAAATTAATGTGAAAACAAATTGGATAAAAACTTTATTGAGGAATGCAATGCACAAGTATTTTCCAAACCAATTGATAGAATTATAGTGTGATCATTCATGCATGTACATCATAAATTGTGATGTGATGAAAACACTAATTCAAAAGCAGGGTGCAGTTCATTAGCCTAAATCATTATCAAACTTTTTAAATGAAATAGATTCACCCCACCTAGTCATTTCACCTTGCTTAAAGTTATGTTGCTATAAGATCATTATATAATCATCATTTTAGACTACTAATTGAAATAATTTATTATTAATTGATGCAATTGACTACATTAAATAATTTTTATAATATTGTTGCTTTAAATACCCTAGATTATTGTACTCTAGGCTATTATAAGTTATTATACATTCAAAAATGTGAGGTTGTATTATATATAGGTGAGTTAAAAGGAGAGCCTCTTTCAGAATCCCATGTTGGTAGTAAAAGCTTATATTTGGGAAACATTAAAAATATTAATATTTTTTGTGAAGGGCAACCAAAGTGCAAAAAAAAACATTGAACTTTGGGATGCACCTCCAACTTATTAATATGAATTGCAAATAGGTATAGTCAATAGGGTATATGATAAATACACTTAACATTTACATGCGTAAAAAATACACGAGGATGTGTAAATGTAAATGAATTTCTTTTTATGCTTCCCCATGTAAGTGTAAAACAAATTATTTACATGGGAGGGAGTTAAGTGTACAAGTAAAAAATAAAATTTAGATGACATGTAATTTTTTTCACATGTTTGGTTTTACATGGTGAATACATGTGTATTTACACTTATCCACACAACATTGGTATGGACCTTTACAATAAGTATACAAACCTTCCCCCTATAGCTTTGCGGTGTTGGTGAACCTCAAGATAAATTAGTAAAAATAAATTATTTTAATAGGTTCCATTCAAAGGGGAAAGTAGAGATCAATGCAAACAACATTGAGAATGGGGGGAAGTAGGAGGGAGAATGGATGGGAAGAATGGGAGGGGGTAGAGACATGTTTGTGGGAACTTTGCTAACATTTTCAAAATCACCTTTGAAATTTCAGTGAGAAATGTCATTGGTAAGTTAGTAACCATGGGAACTTGAATGCAAAACAACTAGTTTGAACCCTGTGCCTAATGCATAGGTGTGTGTGTATTTGATGGTACATATTACAAAATTACAATTACAAACTACATTTCCAAAACCTCTTTATATACGACATTCCGCATGTATCCATTGGGACCCTGGCCGTTGAAAATCTTGATGTTTGCATTGCTTGTGACCCATGAGATAGCAACATACAGTGACCATGGGAATAGACTAGAAACGACAAATATACCCCAACGTTGAGAACAATAATAAAAGATTTTTCGAAATCAATGCATATTTGGGCAAAGCCCAAAACCCTAAACATTACTTCCAACTTATGTTTCTTTTTATTTGCTTCCCCAAACCTTAACCCTAAATTCACTGCCTACCACATTTGTGATCCTTCGGTGACTTCCCAAAATACAATGTGCATACATACATACTCATTTTGTTGGCTCCAAAATATATCCATTTTCAAACATTGGTTAACCCTGTCTTTTGTTGGGCCCTGCCCCTATGGGGGTAGGGACTATTGCATTGGATCCAACTTTTGGAAGCTTTACCTTATTAAAATCGGTTTCACATTAAGTGAACCGGTTTCGTTGATGAAAGTGTTTAGACTGAAACAATTTTTTTTGGTGTTTTGATCTCTAATGTTGAAAGGAGATTGAAGAAAAGGAGTTTGAGGAAGTAAGAGCTCTCCTTGCAAAAGCTGAGAAGCGAAAAGGCAAAAAGGGCAAGAAGGCCATAGGAGATGGGGTGAGTTCCTTTTGTAGTTGGCTTAGTTTCTGATGGATGCTTATGATTGCAGGGCTTTGGCATGTGTGCCAGTTCTTCTTATTGCTTTCTCCGCTGTGTTGCATCTGTATTCCACTTTTTCTTCGCCTCATCGGAGTAAACAGACCATGACGGGACGGATGGATGACCGGATGGATGGATGGATGGATGACGAGACAGATGGATGAAATGATGCTTCACGACGTCTTTTACTATACTAGTTTGAACCTCGTGCCTAATGCACAGGTGTGTGTGTATTTGACGGTACATATTACAAAATTACAATTACACAATACATTTCCAAAACCTTTTTATATATGATATTCTACATGTATCCATGGGACCCTGGCTGTTGAAAATCTTGATGTTTGCATTGCTTGTGACTTGTGAAATAGCAACATACAGCTGACCATGGGAATAGACTGGAGACGAGAAATATACCCCCATGTTGTTTAATGTCTGACCTTGACTTTTGTTGATTGTGATTATAAATGCCACTTGAACAAGGAATTGACGACGACACAAAACAAATGGCCAATCAGTCCCAGAGGGGGACATGATGATGCAAGGTATGAACACACGTTTGCCAACATTGTTCCTTGTGATGATCTCCGCTTCAATGACACATTGACCCAATTTCTTGACATTAAACCTTGTACCATTGCACAATTTTATTGATTGATTGAGATCGCATAACAAAAGGATTGGCACACCCACTTTGAGTTCCAGCTTATGATTTGTGATATTACTGAATTGTAAAATGTTCAAAAATTCCACCAGATATGATGAATCCATTGAAACTTTTGCAACAACATTTGCACCTTCTTTTGTCAGAGTCAAAGAATTTACGTTCAGGTACATGTGCAATTCTTCAGATAATAATTCTAGAATTGCATTGTTGATTTCATCAATGTCAATATTTTTGGGGGCCAGAATCCTGCGTTGCATAAGATACATGGCATCTCCAGAGTGGCATTAGTTATCCGAATAGATGGTTCGGATTAATCCTCTTAGCTGTAATTTTTTGTTAGTAGCTTCATATGGGACGGAATCTTGATCCAATCTAGATCAACACCTTCTTCTGCAATGGTAGGAAGACTACCGTTTCTAACATTCAACACCCATTTGAGAAACTCTTGTTGCTCTTTAGAATTGGTTGCCATGACTCGCATGTTGATATGAAGATGAAAAATTGTAACATGTTGCCAAAGATGCAATCAAGGTAACGAAGCATTCATTGTCTTCTTGTCCTCCTTTGGGAACAACAGGCAGGATTTGTCGAAAATCCCCACCAAGGACCACAGTGTTCCCACCAAAGATTTTTTCAGTTGCCTAGCATCATCCAATTGCATCAAATCACGCAGGGTCTGATTAACAACTTCGAAAGCAAACATGCAAATTCTTTGAATGGAAAATTTGGAGAGTTTGTTTCACTGCAGCAACATTGTGAGGCAAATGCTTGAAATGGTGGGTGGAAAGTCATTCCCTTGTCATCCTATGTGGTTCCAGTGTTTTTTGTTTAGGTGATGCGAATTTTTAGCGCATCTTTGTCCTTGAACTGCCTTATAGGTGAGTTGATTGCATTTTGTGGATGTAGGAAAGAGAAGAGGAGTAAAAAAATTGAAGCAGCAACGTCTGACATAAGAGGTTGAGGCCAAGAGGCTTGCAAATGAGTTAATAAGGCGAGAGGAAGCAAGGATTTGAAAGGGGATTGAAGAAAATGAGCTTGAGGAAGCAAGAGCTCTCCTTACAGAAGCTGAGAAGCGGAAAAGCAAAAATGGCAAGAAGGCCAAAGGAGATGGGGTGAGTTCCTTTTGTAGTTGGTTCAGTTCCTGATGGATGCTTATGATTGTAGGGCTTTGGCATGTGTGCCATCTCTTCCTATTGCTATTTTCGCCGTGCTGCATTTGTATTCCACTCTTTCTCTGCCTCGTCGGAGTAAACAAACCATGATAAAACAAATGGATGATTGGATGGATGGATGGATGGATGACGAGACAAATGGATCAAATGAGGCTTCACGACATCCTTTATTATATGTAATGTAATTACCATAATGCAAGGCTTGCTTCAACACGTGTTTGTTGAATAATTAATTAAAATTGAAATTTCCATATCCACCATAGAATTTTTTCAACAATTTAAAATGATTCTTTATTTTTCCTTCACAAAATTTTGTTCTTTGAAAATTGTTTTGAAGAAAATTTTAACATTTTCACAAATAATCTAATTAATGTCATTACTACAATAATTGGAACAATTGGTAATCTTGATTTGGTGCATTTTGTTTTCACTCCACAAAAACAACAAAAATGCTAGCTATTATTACTATGAGGTACATTAGTAGTAAACATGTGGAATTTGATTTGGAACAATAGGAGAACAATCTAGGCGCAGCAAAGCAAGTGAACCCATGCACAAATAGAGGTTAATGAGATAGGTTATCATTTTCTATTGGCTTGCGAAACATCACTAGTCAAGTATTGGAAATGATTGGTTATATAAAGCTTAAATAGGCCTATTGGGAGCAATTTTAAGAAATTAGGTGAAAATTTGATAATGGTGAATACTTTTTTAAATTGAATTTTTTAGTTTTTAGTTTGGGTTTAATAGTTGTCAATTTATGATTTTTAGGAAAAATTTCTGGTTTTACATTAAGTTCCAATTGGTGGCCAAAAATATAGAAGGATGTTTAAATTTTTTCACTTGTAAATTTTTTTATAGCCAAATCTGGTTTAATTGTCTATGATGATTGCCACTAGTTTTTTTTGGTGAATTTTTGCATTGTGGTGGCCAAAACATAGGATTCTTTTTTGTGTGTAGATTTGAAAGAAACTGCTTTAAAAAATGGAGAAAAATCTCCAATCTTTCAAACCACAAAATTATAATTAAAAAAAATCTTAGATTCACCACTTTAACAACATCACAAAATTGAAAAAAGAAATTTTGATTGGATGATCATGATGGAATGTTTTTCAATTTTGTGAGGTAAGAAAATTGGCGAATTTTGCCCCCAAAAACAACTTCAGTCAAAATTGCATTGAGAAAAACAAATTTGCCAAAATTTTCTTCCAAAAAACATCACCCAATAAAACAAACCCTAATCGCCCATTATTGCAAAGAACCAATGATCAAAAACTCAATTTAGAACTCTAAAACTCTCTACATAAAATGAAACATTCTAAATGAACTTTGCTTTAATATAGAATGAAACTTTGGTGCTTTACAAGCTTTGTCGAGTATGTGCATTTGCATTTTCCAAGGTTTCTCTCTCTGAGTGCAAAGTCAGACTGTTTCATTTCTCCAGCTTTTGATACTGCTACTCCTTACACAGTTTTGCTTCACTCCCGCCTGTTAGGGTTGCACATTGCCAAGAGAGACATCGAGCATGCTAATGTTTTGCAGATGCTTCTCAGTGGTCTTCTGCTTGTGAGTCGAAGAGTACGCTAATGTTAATAATACATTTCAAATCATGTGATGATGTCTTAGGCAGTTGGCAATGCTCATTTGTCTGTTTTAGCAAAGGTTGACGAACTTGGGCTAGTATCTGCAAGAGGTGACAGTGCGGTAGACTGGGTGGGCTTGGATCTGAAGTATATACACTGCAATACATGACCCTTTTTCACCACAAAGCCAACTGCCATGTGATCCGTCTAGCCTGCCCCATTATCCACCCAGTAAGGAGTTTGATGCCAAACTGCATGATGATGAGGTTCAAAGGTATCAGCCTCCTCTGGGAACCTCCGACAGCTTTGTTTTGGGTTCGTTACCTCATCTTTAGGACCTGTGTTCAAGAGAAGCCTGATATTTACCACAAGATCCAGGTACTTGGTGTTTGTTGGTAGCAGATGTGCAATTATGTTGTAGTGTAACACTGCTTAATTGTTGCAGGCAAAGAGCTGCTGAAGGGCTCATGCGAGTTCTTGATGCTTCCAAGCGCCCTGTCATGTGAGAGCGTACAAGTCGGGCAGTTGGTGCACCAGATGCCAATGCTGAACTTGCCATTTCTTTGCAGGTGAACATGTGTTTGATTGTTCCACCACTTGATAAATCGAGAAGAGCCATTGAAGAGGTTGCTTGCTGATCACTTGCACAAGTTGTTTTGTAAGATATTGTTTTTAGGTCACAAAGTTTTCAGATAGGAAAGGGACATGAGCTCTTTCTGTTGTTTCTCATAAGTTGGTTTTGTGATGTGGCTACCCAGAAGCGACGAGTGAACCCGCATGCAAGTGTAAAAAGCAAGAGCGAGAAATTTGCTCCTCTGTATGAGGATGCAGCTGTCTCATTTTCAGTGCATCCACAAACAAGGCAACCATACATCGAGGTGAAAGGCACATCACCTGGTACAGCATCTCGGTCACATGCTGCACCATCCTATTCATCTTGATCTGGACCACAACCACCAGCAAGTATGGTGGGTGGCAAGAAGCAGAAAGAAGAGGATCCGCATCTGGCCCTAGCACATGTGTCATAGCCCATGAAATCCATTCCTGTCACTGCCGCCACCTAAGGGTGCTCTCCTCAGCAGCCTGATGTTTCATCCAGCATCCCAACTGGAGCACCAGCTTGGAATGGGGCAGGTGGGAACTACTACAGGGAAAGGCCTGGTGGGAAAGCACAAGATGCTGCTGTAGGATCCCAGGATGGGGAGGTTACCAGACAGAGTGAATGACATGAAAGGAATAACTGTGAGCCCTCTTCCAGCTGAGAGCCAGCAGCATATGCTCAGGAAGAACTCGCCTCTGGTATCACCATTGATGTTCCCTACAAAAGGGACCTCTCCATAGTTGAGTCACATCAAAGGGATGGAATCTTACAGGTGAAGGTTCCATAGAAGGTAAATATCATTCTGTTCATTGTCTCATCCCCTCTCATTTGGGTTAAACAGGGACTTTCAGTTGAGCTGTTCAAGACAGCCATGAAGCAGCTTTTCCTGACACAGCAGAAATGGCTGTATCTGTTGAACAATTTGTTCTCTTCTTTGAGGGCTGCAGGTGCTCTGATTGCTAAGTATGGATAGACTATCACTCAAGGATTAGTTCTAGGTCATGTCTTTTGGTTCTTGAATCTTATGCCTCCAGTTTTGTTGGAACCAATTGTTCACCCCAACATGTAAAGAGTGGCAATTATCTTTAGTGCTTTGTTTGAAGTTGTAGCTTGGATCATATGAAGTAGACTATGAAGGTAGATGCTCCTGGGCTTCCAAGCTCAGTAGGGATTTGGGGTGCAAGGCAAGTGACACATTTCAAGGTTGATGATATGCAGGGATACCAGAGTCAAAAGGAATAAATGTTTCAGTCAGGATCCCTGCTGCGTCCTGGTTATTCTGTGGGTGGGGCAGTAGATTATGAGGAGCTTCTGGTCCTCCATGGGTGTCAGATTCAATGTGCAGCCCAGAGGGTGGGAGAAATCCAACATTGGGTCATGTGGATGTGAATCACAACAATGACCACAAGACCGGGTCCTTAGGAAGGAAAGTCGACAACTTTAATGAGATGGTTGAATTAGGCAATGGATTGAGTTATCATTCAGGGAAGTGAAAAAGGTGGTGATGATGAGTTGGTGGGGGTTGGTCCTTTGCAAACATATAGGCCCTGGCCACCGCCACCTTCAAAGCACCAGTTGCAGTACACAGGACGATATGCATGTCATTCTCTGTAATGCTTGCACATGGCAGTGTGTTCATTATTGTTGATATGCATAAAAAAAGGTTGCTACCTCTTCAGTTCTTGTGACAGTGGTTGCTCAGACAGCCATCATATATTGCTGTGAGCGCATCCTTTTGCAGAGAACATACATTCATAAGGGAGGGATCTCTTCCACCAAAGTTCAAAAGTTTTCCCAACATGTGTGCCTCTGTACCTACCTCTGGCTTTTTGGTTACTGCTGGATTGGTTGTCCCTAGGAAGCCCACCAGGATGCCATGTTACTCTGTTGTCATTGAGCTATGGAAAAATCAATGCAGACAACTTCTTTGAAGAGGTTCTTAGGATTATTCATCCTTGTATTGGTCCTGGTTGTTAGAGGAGCTACAACAAGTACTGATTTTTAGTTTACTCATAACACTAAAGGAGGCATGTAGTGTAACTTGGAAATTTTAAGTCTTGAGTTAGGGTTGGTTGGACTCACAATCTACAAAATAGGTCTTGTGAAATGGGCTTCTTTGTTGGAAAGTAAATGCTTTTTCCTTTGTGATACAGAAGTAACAACAGTACCTATGGGCTGATTTACTTTTTAAAATTCATTCCCAACTGAAATGTCTATTCTACCAGGATTCTCTGGTTCTTGATTTATTGTGGGCAGCTAGCTGCAGTGGAACAGTGCCGCTGTTTCTTAAATGACTAATTTCTTTCTAGTGAGCTGCATTGCTGTTTTTTTCCTCATCCTGTATTTGTATTGTTGGGTTGACAAACATAACCTTATTTCAAAATCTGCCTTTTCACTGCAAGAGGTTTTTGTCAGACAGGTTGATTCATAAATGGGTCAACAATAGGAAATCGCATATTGAACATCCTTTCGCAGTCCTCAATAACTGTATGCTTACTTAGTGTTCTGGCTGATAAATAAGATGATTACCTGTCATTGCAAAAATAGGACCTTTGAATTTTAGGTCTTCACTAAACCCTAAACCCTTTATATCTGTGTTGAGATGTAACAATTTTAAGTCTTCAATAAACCCTTTCTATCTGTGTTGAGATGACTCTTAGGTCTTATGTCCCTTGTACACCAAGATGTTGAATTGTTGAACAGGTCACCAAAGTTGGGTTTTGGTTGCTGGATTGGTGTTGTCTTACAGCAGAGGGTCCTGCTTCCTTCCTATGGCAACATAGCATGGGTAATGGCATCAAGGCGAGCAGTAGTGACATCCAGACTCTTGAGCCAAGCTACCTCACCTCGCATGAGGGCAAGACGGAATTTAAGAACAGCTTCTCTAGCGGCTCTGCTGCATCTGGCCATCTCTTGTTTGCTCTCCATGATTTTGCTTCTTATTTGTCCAATGTCTCCTGCTTTTGGCATGCTGGCGAGATTTGATGCCAGGAATGTTACAGCACTTGATATTTCTTCAAGTTGCCTGCTTCTTGATGAAGGAGCTTGTTGGTGGTGGTCTTCAACTCTGAAGCTACTACTGTTCATATTATCAAGCATGGTCTGCAAAACAACAGCAGTGCATGAGTTGGGCCAAAGTCTGAGACAATCTCTCTGACACAGCAGCACATACAAGAAACATTTGCACACTTGGGAGGAAAAATTAAAACATATGTCTACCATGCTCATTCATTCATGGCTCTGGGATGTGCAAGGCAAAACAGAAAACAGTTTCATTCTCCAGGATTAGGGGATCTGCCTGTTTACCTCTAAGCAATGGACATCAGTTTCTGATGGAACTCCCCAGAGTTGCTCCTCAGCCATATCCAGCCATGAATCAACCGCATTTGCATTTTGCTCTGCTTCTTTGGCCCCCTGTGACATTGTGGCAAGACTTGCCTGCACTAGTGCAGCACAATAACTGGTCTCATTAGTCTCCGCAGAAGACTTCAGTGCAACAAGGAAGTTTGCCTTGCAAACTGCCAGGTCTTCATGGGAAAGAGAGAAGTTTGTTGGTGGTGCAGCTGCAGTCATGGTACCTATGCTTCTGCACTGGTTTTGCACATAGTGATCATGCGAAATAGTTGCCCGAGATGCTTGAGGGGTGGCATCCAAGTTCCAGCTCCTCCTTAGAGATGTCTCCAAACTTGCTGATGGTGCAGAGCTCACAAAGGTTGTTGGAGTGTGAGGAAACTGTGATGCCCACAACCCATTTGGAAATCCAGATTATTGTAGCAACAAAGCTTGACCTTGAAATCTCAAATTGCAGAACATGCTGGCTTCTGAACCTGTGAGTTCAGGCCCCTTTCAGAGATGAGCATGGTACACATTTTCAAAGAATTGCTGCAAGATGATAAATATGGTTTCCTGATAAAACTCTGATGGTTCTCTGTCACTTACCTGCATGTTGTGATTCAGTGCACGAATCTTTGGAGGCCCTGGTTGGACTGCTGCTTCATTGCCAAGAGGCCCCTGGGAGCTCTTGTGGACATGTTCTAGATGGGTATTGCTTAGCAGGTTCTGAGGGCTCCATGATTGCAACTGCTTCCAAGCCGCAAATACTCTACTTCTGCCCTTTGGTTCGTTCCAATTTGTCAATGGCCTGCTCTTCACAATAGCTCCATTTCTCACAAGCTCATCATGAACAACATCGCCATAAACTTCAAAGGACGTCGAAGGAGGAGCTTCCACTCTCTGAGGTAACCTCCTCCTCTTGTTCTGCTGCTGCTGCTTTCTATACTCGCATTTTACACTTGAAGAAACTGGAGCAAGAAGAAAGAATGCTGCTGCTTTCCTTCTGGTAACCAGAAACAACGGCTTCATGTTGTCCATTTTGCTCGACAATTTGCACGATCTCTTCTGCTCCATGAGCATTGTTGGTGTTCCACAACAGAACGCACTTCCACCGCCCCCCGACAACGGAGTTATGACCAGCCTTCCGAGCAGCGTCTCCGGTGCTACTGCCGCTGCTAGACCAAGGCTTGAAATCTCAAACATGTTCGTGGCTCGCTGCTGCGATAAGAAGACAAAAATCTTTGACAGAGGACGATGCTGCTGTTTTTCTTCTATCAGCCTACGCAAGCAAGAGACTACTCACTCCCTCACACGCCATTTGCACTTCATGTACATCTTCTTGTTGTTGTTATGGCAAGAAATAGAATTAGACTGAAAAGCTGTAGTGAGACGAAGATCTTCAGAGAGCCTCGCGGGTAGCGAGAGAGAAAAATTCTGCAGCGACGAGCCAGCGGAACCGGCAGCGGCAACAAGAGAAAATCGAAGTGCGAGAGAGACGGAGACAGAAAGAGAAAGGGAGAGAGAGATGGAGAGAGAGAAAGAGCTCTCGCCAGGGCACCATTCACACAGTTCATCCTCATGTGACCGTTGAGATGCCACGTCATTATGAAATAAAACCACGCCAGCAAATCCTCAGCCAAATGGAAGTATTGGGCGGCCAATTTGTTGGGCACTGTTCACACTGTGGTTTATCAGTATGTAGCCGGTTGAGGTGCCACATCAGCATATCAACCAAATCGTCATAGTAATATCCTCTTATATTCAGCCACGTGGAAGGATCGGGGACGACCATTTCTGTTGTTACCTAGTACCCACATTAGGGGGCTTCAGGCTTTTTGGAATTGAAGCCTTTTTGTAACTTGACATCCTTTAAATTCTCCCTTTTTTCTAATACCTCTGTACATTTTCCAAATCAGTAATAAAGTTTTGGCCTGCACCTGATGCTCGGCAGCTTTTTTTGTTTGGGGGGGGGGTGGGGATGCAACATTTAGCCCTATTGCAATTTTTTTTGAATATTTTGGTCACAAATTCAATGACTTTTAAGAAACAATGGCAATTTTTTATTTTAAAAACTTGAACAAATCTTATAAAGTCACCAGATTTCTATACATGGTTCAAGTACGTAGCCAAAAAGGATGTTTTAAAAACTTTCTTTCATATTTTGTTATAGCCAAATTTGGCTAAATCAACTTGGCCACATCATAAAATTGAAAAAAAACACACACACACTCACACACAAACACATGTTCGGTGTTAAATAACTCTGAAATGGTTTGGCCTCAAAAAAATGAAAAATATAAATAAAATTGAGTGATATTTGTTGAGAATCATACTCCCAACCGAATTTTGTTTAAAAAAGTTTTGGAATGTTGTCAGACTGGTGAGCATTAATTACAAGATCTCATGAAATTGGGCAACAATGCAAATTTGTTACTAAACCTTTTTAGAAATCCTTCTATGTGCTAGAGCCTATGGTAGAAATATGGTGAGTTTTATTTTAAAAAATAGAAATCTGCTGAATTTTGGTTTTTTTTTTCAAAAAAATCCTTTGTACATGCTGCTGGGCTATTAATTTTTTTTTTAAATCCTCAAAATGGAAAAAAAATTAACCACCCAAAAAAAAAGGTTGTCCCAACCTAAGGGAGAATTTTTGGTTGAAATTTAAAGAAAAATTTGAGTAGCATTTGTACTAGTAAACCCAAACTCCCAACCTTGGGGTGACTCTAGTAGTACCTAGCTTGGTCAGGCATTATTTAAATGTTTTTTGAAATTATCAAAGTTTTGTATAAAAAAAAAGTGCCTGCCAAGCTGAAATTTTGAAAGAAGCTTTCAAGCACACTAGCTTCATTATTTAGTACAACTGCCAAATTGTAAAATATTATTATTTTTACTGCCCAACATAACTGACCCCAAAAAAATAATGATTAGGCACCTTGCTGCCCAACCAGCCTAAGTACAAGGGTAGTGATTGTCCCAACCAGTAGACTTGTAAAAAGGCTTTTATTTTGGGGGGGTGGGGGGGAAGCAAAAAGCAAAAGTCGCCATATTTTGAGAGAAAAAAAAACTGACATGTGGCTATATTTAGACAATGAATTTTTATTGGTGGCTAGAACTAGGCAAGTTTATTATAAAAAATTCTACTTTACTGCCTGAACTGTAGCCAAATTTGGCTCATTTCCTCTTGTGGATGATTATCAGTTCACCTACTTGACAAATTTTAAATTAAAAAATGGCGATCTCCACAAGTGTCTTTTTAAAATAATTTTTTAATGTATCCTAAGTGGCAATCATCCACAGGAAGAGTCAGCCAAATCTATATAAACTAGATATGAAGGAAACATCTTTAATCATCCCTCTATATTTCTGGCTATTTACTGAAACTGAATATAAACATTTGGTGACTTTTCCTTTCTTTTTTTCCTTAAATTCCGGAGATTGAATTTTTAAAAATAACTTTATTTTTTTGTTTTTCAGTTCTCAGTTTTTCTTTTTGGCGAATCTCACCAGTAGAGAAAAAAAAAGGCTAATCTGCACCCACAGTTGTAGAATGTCACACTATTTTCAATGAAGTTCATTCTTTGAGTTGTGTGAAAATGAGTTTGGGACTGTAAAAATGCCTAAGATACTGGTCATTAAAAGGAAAAAACTGTTTTTCATCGGCCAATCATAAGAATTGGCCACAACTCAATACCTAGTCTCTCACTTCATACTGTTCACATGTTGAAGGGTGGGAATGGGAGAAACGATTAAATAGGTAGTGTATGTCTAATGTGGTATACACTTCCAGAGGCCCAATTACAAGGTGTGAGTGGAAAGAATCTCCAATAGCACTTGTAAAACATCCTGAAGTGCAAATTTTGAATTAAGTAAATGGTCAAATTCAGAGAATTGGGTTTTAAAATCTCACTTACTTCAAGGCTTTGGAAGAGTGCAAATCATTTTTTCCCTTTAGGAATTGAGGTGTTTGGATGTTTAAATAAACAAGCTGATGTGTTCTTACACGATTCTGTCAATGCCATGTGAAACTTCAAAAGATCAAAAGGCTTTCCTCTTTCTGTTTTTTTTTTTTTTTTAATCAAAAATGTCAATTATACTACAAAGGATGCAAGTATACTTCATCTTAAGTTGGCTGGTAACATTAGGTCTAGCTACTTCATGACTTCCACCTTTCAAAACACACCCCACTTCACCATGGCTCACCTCCTACAAGCAGTTGGTTGTTGAGACAAAAAGATTTTGTCACCTAGTTTGTTTTAGCATCACGTCCAATAAATTGATCCTTTTCATTTTTCTTTACATTAAATTTTTTTGTGATGTGTTTATTAATGAAGTTTTGCAGGGTTAACACAGAAACAGGATTGTTGTTCACAATTTTTGATTGACCAGTGATAACAATTGGCCCAAATGGTGAGATTTAAGCTATCTCTCACATAATGTTAGTGTTATTCGTAAAGTCATGCCCCCTTGGGTTTGAGTTGCACCCTTCATTTGATGCTTCATCCCTTCTGACTGTTGTCCGCAAAGTCATGAAATTTTATTAAATAAACGTATGAAATACTGAGACTCAGCATTAAATGCACAAGGTTCGAGAAGATTTATAGCTACAGTACATATAGCAGCAGCAGTAATTGGCTGAAGGAGTTCAGGAACAAAAAAAAGGCAAGGCGAACTCAGTTTAGCACCAAACTTGGGGCCAAACTGAGTTCATACCCCGTTGAAGCCCAATGTACTTTTTTTTCCTGTTTTTTGAAATCTCATCCCCTCCGTGATCAAACAGGGGGTTCCGGTACCGTCCTTTCCTGACTTTACAGAGAACTTTAATTACGTTGTTCAGTTTTTAAAAATTTACTGGGGGCGGAATTGAGGGAGGGGAGGACATTGGGTTTATATTTTCGATGCAACAAACCGTGATTGAGCCCCAAATTGAGGATCTGGATGGAGATGCTCTTGGTGTGTGAAAAGGGTCACCTTGGCTGCTAGCTATACTTTCCATTCATGCCCCCAAGAGGTTTGGATTTGGCATGTCAACTTCCTTCTTCTTCTCAAGTTTCAATCTTCAACAGATTATTTGATGTATTATTGTTCATGAATTACAATGGTTATTCTAAGATGTCGGAGGCTCAAAGAAGTGTTGATAAACATGATATCATTGATAATGCAGATATCATTGATAATGCAGAGTGAAATGATCAGGAAAAAAGAAAGGAGATATACAAACTGGTGCTACCCAGCACCTCTAATCATTGATCCAAGAGGAAGTATTGGCTAACTAGATTTCAATTAATCTAATCCGATCTTAGAGGAGGAGAAACAAAGCACCATTGATCCAAAATAAAAGTATTGGCTAACTAAATTTCATTTAATCTAATCCAATCTTAGATTTAATCTAATGAACTCTATTGATAGAGAGTACAAAGTTTCATCTATTTCTAGCACCTTCCTTAAAACCTTTGCTTTATTCAGTTTATAAAAATAATGATTGATGACTGAACACAATGTCTTATTACAAGCTTCTCCTAGATGAGGTTTTGGAGCAATTGTAGGACATTGTTAATACTCTATTTGCAATAAAAGATGTTTATTTTTAATTTTTAATTTATGCTACATATTACATATATTTGAAATTCTTCTCTAACTTTGTTTGCATTTGTCTTTCTTCAAATTGAAGTCATTCTCTTGATGATGTGGTTGATGGTTTTGCTTCGATGAGCTTGTGACTTTGTATCGAATGGATTCTTTGCTTGTCTTCTCAACTCTTCCTCTTCTAATGCATGAAAGTTACAAGTCGCTATGCGACTTGAAATGATAGATCAAGGATCATCTGATCCTTTGAACAAATCTGTTATGGAACTTATCAAAAGTTCTCAAAATGCAGGTCCCTCAATTAGTAATCAATATCTTAAATCTAGAGTTCTATCGAAGCCAAGTTAGGAAATTTTATGTTGTGAAAGTTGGGAGAAGGCTTGGGATATACATTACTTGGGTAGAGTGTGAAAGTCAAATGGTTGGTTTCCACGAAACAATTTGCAAAAGTTTCAAAACTTTACAAGAGGCAGAGACTTATGTGAGTACTATAGAGTTGGTTTTATGTAGTGATTGGAAATTCTATGCAAGTTCAAGAAAAGTTGGGTTTTTAGATTTCAAACTTCACATTGTTAGGAATTTGGGGCAGATTTAACAACCTGAAACAACTTTCAAAACTTGGTTCAACCTAGAGCTTTTGTTAATATGTCAATTGGCTGATGATCTATTGATATATATAAAATTTAGACTTGTTTTTTCTCCTCCATATCCTTAACAAAGTGTAAGTGGATTTTAAAATGTTTGGTTTTCAAGTGATACATTGGATTATGTGATGTCTTTATGGTACTCTAATTGTCACAATGTATGTCACTAAGACCTGATTTGAATTTTTTGAATTTGCGATAAAGATTTTTGATCCAAATAATGTTTTTTGATGCATCAACTAAAACCCTATTTTGATTTAGTGGATGAAAGTGAAACACAAGTTTGCTTCTTGGCACACCATGTGATAGGAATGTTGTTGATGGTGAACAAACACCCTCCAATTGATTTATATTCATCCAGGTCACCCACCCCCCCCCCCCCCCCCCCACACCACTCCTCTAAACATTCTCACCAAACCACCACCTTGTTGTGAAGAATAGGAAAAA
>Ga0116227_10005576_pt1 | contig 26368 bp, 23 predicted proteins | sample S1TSphgellanicum_FD_89693 | JGI IMG/M metagenome (GOLD analysis project Ga0116227, IMG submission 89693) | Host-associated microbial communities from peat moss isolated from Minnesota, USA - S1T2_Fb - Sphagnum magellanicum MG | ecosystem: Host-associated > Plants > Peat moss > Unclassified...
GCTCGAACATTCTGTCACTCACGGCGCTGGGTGCCGATGTGCGCGTCTGCGCCCCCCCCGCCCTGATGCCCGAGGGGATCGAGCAGATGCGCGTCACCCCCTATCACGATTTTGACAAGGCGCTGGACGGCGCCGAGGTGGTGATGATGCTGCGCCTGCAGAACGAACGCATGACCGGCCAGTTCATCCCCTCGCCCCGCGAATACCGCCACCTTTACGGTTTGAGCCCCGCCCGCCTCGCCAAGGCCCATCCCGATGCGGTGGTGATGCACCCCGGCCCGATGAACCGCGGCATCGAGATCGACTCGACCGTGGCCGATCTGCCCGAGCGCAGCCTCATCACCCGTCAGGTCGAGATGGGCGTGGCCGTCCGCATGGCCGCGCTGGAGATCCTGACCAGACGCGCACGCGGCATGGAGGGCTGGGCATGAAACACGCTCCCCTCACCATCGTGAACGGCCTGCTGGTCACGCCCGGCAAGGCGCCGTTCAAGGGCACATTGCGCGCGGTGGATGATCGCATCGTCGCATTGGGCGATGTGGCCGCTGAACCCGGCGACACCGTGGTCGATGCCAAAGGCGCGCTGGTCACGCCCGGTCTGGTGGACCTTGGCGTCTTCGCCATCGACAAGCCCGCCTTCCATTTCGGCGGCATCACCCGCGCCGCGCTGATGCCCGACCAGAGCCCGGTGATCGACCGCCCGTCGAACACCCGCTACGCCGCGCAGAGCGGCAAGCCCGACTTGTGGGTCCACCCCCTCGCCGCCGCCACGCGCGGGCTGGAGGGCAAGGAACTGGCCGAGATCGCCATGATGCGCGATGCGGGCGCCAAGGCCGTCGCCACGGGCCGGGCCTGGATCGGCGACTCGGGGGTGATGCTGCGGCTGCTGCGCTATGCCGCCATGCTGGGCATGACCGTCATCACCCATGCCGAGGATGCCGGGATCACCGGCGGCGCCGTCGCCACCGCAGGCGAGATGGCCACCCGTCTGGGCCTGCCCAGCGCCCCGCGTGAGGCCGAGGCCGTCGCCGTCGCCCGCGACATCGCTCTGGCCGAGATCGCGGGGGCAGCGCTGCACTTCCGTCAGGTCACCACCAAAGCCGCGCTCGATCTGGTGCGCGCGGCAAAGGCGAAGGGCTTGGCGGTCACGGCGGGCGTCACCCCGGCGCATTTCATGCTGTCGGACACGGCTTTGGCTGATTTCCGCACCTTCTGCCGCCTTTCGCCGCCGCTGCGTCAGGAGGATGACCGCAAGGCCGTGATCGCCGCCATCGGCGACGGTACGATCGACGTCATCGCCAGCGGCCACGATCCGCGCGGCCCCGAGGACAAGCGCCTGCCCTTCGCGGACGCCGAACCCGGCATGGCGGGCGCCGAAACGCTGCTGCCGCTGACCATGACTCTGGTGCGCGACGGGGTGATCGATATGGGCCGGGCGTTTGAACTGCTGGCCACCAATCCCGCGCGTCTGCTGGGCGTGGATGCGGGTGTGCTGGCGGTGGGCGCTCAGGCGGACATCGCGCTGATCGATGCCGACAAGCCGTGGATCGTCGATTCGAACAAGATGGCCGCCGCTGCGGGCAACACGCCCTTCGACCGCCAGCCCGTGCAGGGCCGCGTGCTGGGCCTGTTCAAGGGCGGCGCGCGCGTCGACTAAGCGTTTTCAGACCAACAAAAAGGGGGCGCCTTCCACCGGAAGGCGCCCCCTTTTCTGTTTGAGAAGCTGATTTAGCGCTTGTGGCCCGGAGCCGCAGGCGCATTGGCCAGCGCCAGAGCAGGCCCGTTGGCCGACACGCTCTTGCCCGACATCGCCATGCAGACGCCGCCCGACCTCTTCACGCGGCCACAGGTGCCCTGCGCCGAGTTCGAGTCGAAGCCCAGCGCGGCCACGCGCCAGAACTCGCGGCCATTGACGGTGGCCTTGGTGATGGTCACCTCATGGCTGCGCAGATCGCCGCGTCCCAGCGCCATCTTGCGGGCCTTTTCGGCATTGGCCGCATTGCTGAAAGCCCCCAGCTGCACGAGATGCGAACCGGTGGAGGAGCGCAGCGCGATTTCGGCCTTCGGCTTGGCAACACGCAGCTTCACAGGGCGAGCCTTGGGCGCGGGCGCCTCATAGGCCACGCGCTGCACCACCGGGCGCGACACGGGCTGAGCGACCGGCGCCGGAGTCGCGGGCACCTCCGACCAGGCCATCACGCCGCCCATGGCACGCCGCGAAGGTTCGGGAGCGGGGGCCGGTTCGGGCGCGGTTTCGCGCACAGGCTCAACCACCGGCGTCGAAACGGTGACCGGAGCCGCCACGACCGCAGCCGGGGTCGGCGTGGGCGCCGCCTCATGCGCGGCCAGGGCAGGCAATTCCTTCTCGGGCGCGGGGGCGGCCACAGGGGCTGCCACCGGCGTGCTGGCCGCAAACTGGGCCGGCGTCACATCGTCACGCAGCGCCAGCGCCGTCGGCAGGCCCGAGTCGCTCACCACCGGAGCACCCAGCAGCGTGGCCACGCGCTGACGCGCGCCATCGGGGCGCGCCGTGGCGGCCCATTGCGTCAGGCGTTCATCGAGCTTGTCGGGCGAAAGATCCATCGCCGCCACCGTGCGCGCCTCGGCCCAGCGGCCGTCCAGCGCATAGGCATAGGCCAGATTCTGGCGTAGCTTCTCACCGGCATCGGGCGCGCGGGCCGCTTCGGCCAGCACGCTCACGCCGCGATTCGTGTCTCCGGCCAGCGCCAGCGCCAGACCGTAATCGGCAGGCGGCAGAGCGCCCTGCACCGTCTGCAGCAGCGCCAGCGCCTCACGCCCATGGTTCAGCGCCGTCTGTGCCAGAGCGAGACTCAATGTCGTGCGCGGCGAGCCATCGCCCAGCACCACCGCATCGCCCAGCACGGCCGCCGCCGATTCGAACCGCCCGGCGCGCAGATAGGCGCGGCCCAGCGCGGCGCGTGTCTGTGCATCGCGCGGCGCCTTGCGCAGCGCGGCCTCGCCTGCGGCCACGGTCTGGATCGAGGCGCTGACAGGCGCATTGGCCGCCATGGTCTGCGCCCCCCAACCGGCGCCCAGCAGGGCCAGAGCGACCGCTCCACCCAGCTGCAGATGACGGCGGCCCCAAACGCGAGCCCCGATACGGCGGTCTTGATCAGGCTTGGACAACATCGATCTTTCCCCATGGCCACCTGCCCGTAACAAGTCGGGTGCAGACGGTTTCTTGGGCGTAAAGATTGCAGATCGTTCCTAACGAACCCTTAAAAGCCACTAAGGCATCCGGGAAAGAGAGCGGAATTCCGTATGAACACGCCGTCTTCGCAAGTTTTTGTTTACCACATTTGCTTATGCGCAGAGGCAGATATGGTCGGCCACCGCCACATGACGCAAAGGCGCGCGCCACACGGAAGGGAACCAAGATGAGTCGCAACCACGGGCGCCGTTACGCGCCGGGCCTGAGCAAGGTGGCCCTGAAAGGCGTAACCGTGCTGGGCGCTCTGGCCGCCTGCACCCTGCTGGCCCAGACCGCGCTGGCCGACGCCAAGGCCGGTGTCGAAGCCTGGAGCCGCGCCGAAGCCGCCAACAATGCCGGCGACAAGGTGACGGCGCATCGCGAATATCTGGCCGCCATCCGCGAATGGCAGGCGCAGGCCGACAAGGGCGACCCCGATTCGCAGTTCAACCTTGCCCAGGCCTACAAATGGGGCAAGGGCGTCCCTCAGGACCTGACCCGCGCCGAGGTGCTCTTCGCCAAGGCCGCCGCCAAGGGCCACACGCAGGCCGCCGACAATTACGGCCTGCTGCTGTTCCAGCGCGGCCAGCATGCGCAGGCCATGCCCTATCTGCAGGCCGCCGCCGACCGCGGCGAGAAGGGTGCTCTCTATCTGATGGGCATCGCCCATTTCAACGGCGAGAACGTGCCCAAGGACTGGGTGCGCGCCTATGCGCTGGAAACCATCGCCAACCAGACCATCGACGGCCAGCCGCCCCTGCCCCAAGCACGCGCCGCTCTGGCGCAGATGGACAAGTTCATTTCGATGGAAGACCGCCAGCGCGGGGCCTCGCTGGCCAGCGAGCTGAGCGCGAGGATCGACGCCAACCGCCAGCGCCAGCTCGCCAGCAACGATCTGGGCAATACGGTGGCGCCCTCGGCCCATGATGCGGCGCCGACTGTGGTTGCTCCGCCGCCCGTTGCAGCGCCTTCGCCTGTGCCTTCGCCCGCACCGGTCAAGGCTCCGCCGCCGCCCAAGGTGAAGCCGACGCCCAAGCCCGTGCCGCCGGTCGCTGCGCCCGGCGAGACGCCCAGCCCGGCTGCCAGCCATACGCCGCCGCCCGCGCCCAAGCCGGTGGCGACTCCGGCACCTGCGCCCAAGCCCGCCAAGGCCGAACCCAAACCGGCGCCGACGCCCAAGCCCACCCCCGCCAAGCCCGCGCCCGCCAAGCCGGTGCCTGTGGGCGGGAACTGGAAGATCCAGCTCGGTGCCTTCGGCGTGCCCGCCAATGTCGATGCGCAATGGGCCAAGGCCAGCAAGCTGCCCGAAGTCTCCGGCCATCCGCGCATGAATGTGCCCACCGGGAAGGTGACCCGTCTGATGGCGGGCGGTTACTCGGAGGACAGCGCCAAGGCCGCCTGCCGCAAGCTGGTCTCTGCGGGGATTACCTGTATTCCAGCGCAGAATTGAGGCTTTCAAAAAGAATAACGCGAGGTGCGAGGGGGTTACCCCCTCGCGCTCCCATTTATGTCTGCGTTGTGTGTTGTTCTAGCGGTTCTGGGCGTATTCACGGGGCTTTGGAAAAGGCTGCCTGCGATGCGGGCCTGGCGTGGATCATTCTATCGTTCGGTTCTATCTTGAACGCTGTCGTTTTCACAAGGTGAGAGGCTCTCGACATGGGTACGGTCCTATCGACGTTTGGCATGCTGCTGCTTTTCTTCGCCGTCATCACCGCATTGGGCAGCTTCTACACGGTGCAGACCGCCGAAGTCGCCATCGTCACCCGCTTTGGCCAGTTCCTGCGCAGCGCCGGGCCCGGCCTCGGCTGGAAAGTGCCCTTCATCGACAAGGTGCAGGGCCGCGTCAGCCTGCGCGTCGAGCAGATCGCCCTCACCATGGAGACCAAGACGCGCGACAACGTCTTCATCACCATCCCCGTCTCGGTGCAGGCCCGCGTGCGGCCCGAAAAGGTGTTCGAGGCCTATTACAGCCTCTCCGACCCCAACGCCCAGATCCAGGCCTATGTCGAGCAGGTGGTGCTGGGCCATGTGCCGGGCATGTCGCTCGATGAGGTCTTCGCCAATCAGTCGAGCATCGCTCTGGCGGTGAAGAAGGAACTCGACACCGACATGGCCGCCTTCGGCTATGAGATCGTCAATGTGCTGGTCACCGACATCGTGCCCGACGCGAAGGTGAAATCGGCGATGAACGACATCAACGCCGCCCAGCGCGAGCAGGTCGCCGCCAATGCGCGCGGCGAGGCCGAGAAGATTCTTGTCGTGAAAAAGGCCGAGGCGGAGGCCGAGAGCAAGGCCCTGCAGGGGCAAGGCATCGCCAACCAGCGCAAGGCCATCATCGAAGGCCTGAGCACCTCGATCGAGGGCTTCCAGAAGGCACTGGGCGAAGCCACCGCGCGCGACGCCATGCAGATGGTGTTGGTGACGCAGTATTTCGACACGCTGAAATCCATCGGCGAGACGGGCAAGGCGAACACGCTGTTCGTGTCGCATACGCCGGGCTCGGTGCAGGCGATCTCGGATCAGATCATGGAGTCGATGATCGCGGCTGAGGGGCAGAAGTAAGAATTGCAGGAAGGGAAGATGCGAGGGGATTATCCCCTCGCGCTCCCATTACTGTCAGCGTTGCGTGAGGGGTTCGGCCTCGCGCCCAGCTTGCCGCGCCGCAGGCATCAATCGCCCGCATGGCCTATCGTTCAAAAGATGACTGCCTGCGGCGCCGCAGGTGGAGAGCCCGGGCACAACAAGGCGGCACCCCTGCCCTTGCGTCGGAAGACGTCATGGGAGCGCGAGGGGGTAACCCCCTCGCTTTTCCCTCTTACTTCTTATCCGCAAACGGATTCTTGGGCATACGCAACGTCATCCGCACCGGCACGGCGTCGAAGCCCAGCTCGCGACGGATACCGTTGATCAGATAGCGCTGATAGCTCATCGGCAGGTCGTCCAGACGGGTGCCGAACAGGATGAAGCCCGGCGGGCGGGTCTTGGCCTGCGTGATGTAGCGCAGCTTGATGCGCTTACCGCCCGGCGCCGGGGGCGGGTTGGCGGCCAGCGCCTTGTCGAACCAGCGGTTGAGCAGCGCGGTGGGCACGCGCTTCGACCATGCCGCGCGCAGCTCGAAGGCGGCGGTCAGCAACGTGTCGAGGCCCTTGCCGGTGCGCGCCGAGACGGTGATCAGCGGCAGGCCGCGCACCTGGGCGAGGCCATCGTCCAGCGCGCCGCGAATGCCGTTGAACAGGGCCGAGGCGTCCTCGGCGATGTCCCATTTGTTGATGGCGATCATCAGCGCGCGGCCTTCCTCCAGCACCATGGAGGCGATTTTCAGATCCTGATGCTCGAGCCCGCGCGTGGCGTCGAGCAGCAGCACGACCACCTCGGCGAAATCGATGGCGCGGCGCGCGTCGGCAACCGAGAGGCGTTCCAGCTTCTCGATGACATTGGCCTTCTTGCGCATGCCGGCGGTGTCGATCAGGCGGACGGGGCGGGTCTCGCCATTGGCCGGATCGGTCCATTCCCAGTCGATGGAGATCGAGTCACGGGTGATCCCGGCCTCGGGCCCGGTCAGCAGGCGGTCGTCCTTCAGGATCGAGTTGATCAGCGTGGACTTGCCCGCATTGGGCCGCCCGACGATCGCCAGCTTCAGAGGCGCGCGGTTGAGCGCTTCCTCATCCTCAAGGTCGATCTCTTCCTCTTCGAACTCTTCGGTTTCGCGCTCGATATGCGGCAACAGGGCGGTGAACAGGTCGGCCATGCCCTCGCCATGCTCGGCGCTGATCGCCAGCGGCTCGCCCATGCCCAGCGCGAAGGCTTCATAGAAGCCGCCATCGCCGCTGCGGCCTTCGGCCTTGTTGGCCACCAGAATCACCGGCACGGTCTGCTCGCGCAGCCAGCGGGCGATTTCCTCGTCCAGCGGGGTCAGGCCCGCGCGCGCGTCGATGCAGAACAGCGCGACATCCGCGCCGACCAGAGCGGCCTCGGTCTGGGCGCGCATGCGGCCCGGCAGCGTGTGCGCATCCTCATCTTCCCAACCGGCGGTGTCCACGATGGTGAACTCCAGACCCAGTAGATTTGCTTCCCCAAAGCGGCGGTCGCGCGTCACCCCCGGCTGATCGTCGACCAGCGCCAGCTTCTTGCCGACGAGTCGGTTGAACAGCGTGGACTTGCCGACATTGGGTCGGCCGATGATGATAACTTGAGGCAGCATGATGTTGATGATCCAAAGGCAAACATTTGCCGGGTCAGCACATTTTTGCCGGGCGAGCGCCACACAGCCGGGCGCCCCCTGCATGTCGTGCCGCACACGGGAAGCGACGCCCCTTGCCTTTACCCCGCCCGAAAAGCAAGAAAAACCGCGATTCCGCGCCCCGGTATGCGCTTTCGGCTGCCAAATCGCCCGGCCTTGCCCATGGCTGTCATCACCGCATTCGTTCAGTCTGGTTGAGGGCTTGGTAACCATAGAAGGCGACCAGCCCCTAAGAGTCGGCAAGTTATTGCCGCATTCATGACGGGACAGATTCTCCATCTTGCACGCAGGGCAGGCTTGCCTTGCGCGACAGCGGCTTTGCTTGCCGCCACGCTCGGCATCGAGCCGCTGCAGGCACGCCCCACGCTGCAATTCGTGGATGTGACCAGCGGTGGCCGCAACGCCTATCGCGTGACGGGCGTGACCACGGTCAGCAACTATCGCATCGGCGTAGCCGGGCCGGTGGACCTGCTGCCCCTGTCCACGCAGCCGCTGCGGCGCAAGGCTTCCACACGCTATGCTGCGGTAAAGGCGCCGCGCATGGTCGGCGCGGGCGTGGATGAGGTGCTGCCGGGATATCTGCAATGCGTGCCCTATGCCCGGCAGGCCTCGGGCATTCAGCTCTACGGCGATGCGCGGACATGGTGGGGCCAGGCCGCCGGGCGCTATGGCCGGGGCAACACGCCGCGCGTCGGCGCCGTGATGGCCTTCCGCCCTTATGGCAAGATGGTTCTCGGCCATGTCGCCATGGTCAGCCGGGTGATCGATTCGCGCCGCGTGCTGCTGCGCCACGCCAATTGGTCCCCCATCAACGGCAAGCGCGGTCAGGTCGAGCGCGACGTCATGGCCGTCGATGTCTCCCCCGCCGGGGACTGGAGCGCGGTGCGCGTGTGGTTCGACCCCATTCAGCGGCTGGGCAGCACGCACTGGCCGGTCTCGGGCTTTATCTATCCGCGCGGGGCTGTCGTGCCGGTGCACGGTTTGGCCGCAAGCCGCTGGACCAGCGATCCTATCGGGGCGATTATTGCGGCGTTTTCAAAGCGGTAAATTAAGATAGAAAGATGCGAGGGGGTTACCCCCTCACGCTCCCATGACGTCTTCCGGCGCATGGGTAGCGGCGCCGCGTCGTTGCGCCCCAAATCTCCACCTGCACAACATGAAGCTCCGCAGGCAGTGCTGGTGATTCATGCCTGCGGCGCGGCGACCTTGGCGCAAGGCGCAACCCGAAGCGCAGCGCAGACATTCATGGGAGCGCGAGGGGATAATTCCCTCGCCCTTCCCTTTTCTCAAAACCTTAAAGCTTGGCCACCGGCGCGTTTTCGCCCAGATCCTCGAACCAGGCCTCGACGGGCCCGCTCAGCTTGATGGTCAGGGGATTACCCTTGCGGTCCATGGACTTGCCGGCCTGCACGCGCACCCAGCCTTCGGAGATCGAGTATTCCTCGACATTGTTGCGCACCTCGCCCTTGAAGCGGATGCCGATGCCGCGCTGGAGCAGGTCTGCGTTGAAATGGGGGCTGGCGGGGTTGATCGCCAGGCGGTCGGGCGGCGTATCGCTGCCGGAGGTGGCGGCGGGCGAGCTGGTGTCTGGCGTGTCAGTCATGGCTTTGCTCAATAATTTTCGCGGGCCACTTGTCAACGGCGTGTGGTGCGTCTAGTGGCGCCTCTCCGCAAGTGACAGCGGGCGCGTAGCTCAGCGGTAGAGCACACCCTTCACACGGGTGGGGTCACAGGTTCAATCCCTGTCGCGCCCACCATCCTTTAGAGGATGGCCAGTCACTTGAACCCGCCCGACCAAGTTCGGGATTCGGGCGCGTAGCTCAGCGGTAGAGCACACCCTTCACACGGGTGGGGTCACAGGTTCAATCCCTGTCGCGCCCACCATGAACATCCTGCTTCATGGTGCCGGTTTCCGGGTCTGGCCTCATCCCCGGTCTGCCTATTGCCCATGACCATCTCGCGCTTTGGTGTGCAATCGCGCGCTTTTCCGCCGGATCGGCGCGATATGGGCGCACCCCGGACCATGGTCGTACAATTCGCGACAAGTATTGGATGCATTTCCTCTCGAACAGATCGCGCTTTCTGTTTACACGGCTTTACATCAAGCCCCCCGAGGAGAAAATGCCATGATCAATGAAACGCTCCTTACGCTCGCTGCGGATATCGTTTCAGCTCATGTCGGCCACAACACCGTTGCCGGTGAGGATCTGCCCCGCCTGATCCAGTCGGTCTATGGTTCGCTGGAGCGCCTCGGCGAAGAGGTGGTCGAGGAACACAAGCCCGCCCCCGCCGTATCGATTCGCGCCTCGCTGAAGGCCGACACGCTGACCTGCCTCGATTGCGGCACGCGGATGAAGATGCTCAAGCGCCATCTGGCGACCGACCATCAGCTTTCGCCAGCGGAGTATCGCACTCGCTGGAACCTGCCCGCCGATTATCCGATGGTCGCCCCCGATTATGCCGCACGCCGCAAGGAACTGGCGGTGAAGATCGGCCTGGGCCGCAAGCCTGTGGTCAAGAAGACCCCCACCGAACCCAAGCCTCCTCGCACGCCCCGCAAGAAGGCCGTCGCGGCAGAGGCCTGATCAGAGTTTCAGGGATGAGGCCCGAAACCGGGCCTCATCCCTCTGACGACTCGAGCGTTTTGCGATTCGGTCTGATCGCCCCGCGCATCAGCACCAACCCCGGCAGCAGCGGCAACCACAAGGTCAGCACCCGCAGCAGCATGGTGGCGGCAAAGCCTCCCTCAAAGGGCACGCCCAAAAGGCGCAGCATGGTGACGCAGGTTGCCTCGAAACTGCCCAGCCCCAGCGGCACTGGCCCCAGCGTGATGACGATCGAAGCCATCATAAAGGCGATATAGGCCGCGCCAAAGCCGCCCCCCTGCCCCAGCGCGCGCAGGCAGGCCAGCAGCGTGGCGGCATCGGCCAGAAAGATCAGCGCATTCCAGAAGGTGACCTGAGCGATCAGCGCGCGGTTGCGCAACAGCTCGCCCGGCGCCTCGCCCACCGCTTCGAGCAGGCCGCGCACAAAGCCCAGCCGGGCCAGCCAGCGCGGCATGGGGCTTTGCCCGCGCCGCCGCAGCCACAGCGCCACGCCGGGGATGGCCATGGCCACCAGCAGGAACAGGCTGACCAGCCCGCCGATCCACGGGGTGACATGGCCCAGCAGCCACAGCATGGCCAGCATCGCGACAGCAAAGACCATATAGGCCGCGTAGAAGCCGATCATCGAGAGGATCAGCGCCGCCACCGCCGCGCCGCGCGGTACGCCGGTCATCATCAACTGGTCCACCAGCACGACATTGCCGCCCAGCCCGGCGCTGGGCAGCGCCTGATCGGCAAACAGCTTGGTAAAGGCGATGCGGATCAGCCGCGGCAGCGGCTGAGGATGCCCGGCATGACGCAGCACCGCCTGCCAACCGAGCGCAAGGCTGAGATAGGTCGAAAGCTGAAGCAGCACCGCCAGCGCCAGCCAGCCGGGCCGCGCCTGGCCCGCCAGCAGCACCAGCCGCGCGATCTCATGGCGATGCATCACCGAGACCACCAGCGCGGCCAGCAAAATCAGCGCGAAAAACCACCCCCGCCAGCGCCCGGAGCCCGCTTTCCTGCCGGGCGCATTGGTGTCAGACCCTTGGGCGGCGGCGCGTTCCATGGCGATGAAATGCCCCCGCCCTCACTGCGGTTCCGTCCCGACCTTTAAGGCGTCGCCCGCCAGCAGGGCGCCAGCGCCTCAAGCGACTGGTCGACCCATGCGGCCAGCGACGAACCGATGTTCGCCGTGATCGTCATCTCCCCCGCAGGATCAGAGGAAGGTACGTTCAGCGTATAGATCGCGCCATCGAGCACGATGGTGGTCTGCTCGCCCGGCACGCCATTGGGGGCGGGTCGAGGCATGGTGATGCCGACCATGGCGGCCATCGCCGGGCGGATCGCCGGGCATGTGGCGCTGTCGGCCCATTGCACCTGAGTCGCACGGTCACGGCCATGGTGAGTCGGCACCTGCCGGGTAAGGCGCAGGCGGTAGGCAAAGGGCTCGCCACGCGGGCTGTCTCCGCTGGCAATATCCACCGTTTCCTTCACGCGGTTGAGTGACCTTGCGCGACTGAACTGCCCCCATTGCCTCGGCAAGGGGGCCTGAGCGGGCACATCGGCCATCATCAGCAGCAAAGGCAACATCACCCCTCCTTTGGGCGTTACAGCCCCTCGCCGCCCACCCAGTGGCTCTGGGTCATCATGCGCGCCGTGGTCCAGACCTGACGGCGGATATCGGGCACCGCCACGCTTTCCCAGAAGGCGCCGCGCGTCAACGGGCCCACCGCCAGCAGGCACTCATCCGCCGCGCCCTCGGCATCGATGAGCCGCCCGGCATGGTCGACATCGAGCCCCAGCCGGTGCCGGTCCGAGCGGATCAGCCCGCGCGCCGCCAGCCGGTCGAGCAGGGGGTCGCCGCAAAGCGCGATATCGCTCTCGGGCCCGGTGCAGAGCAGGATGCGGTCCACCGCCATCGCCCGCTTGTCCTCCTGTCCGCGCGGGCGCCAGACAAGCTGCGCCTGATCGCCCTGCTCCTCAACCGACAGGATGCGCCCGGCGACCACATTCAACCGCCCCTCGCCCTGCATCTGGGTGACCCGCTCGGCAACGGGCGGGGCCAGACGGTGGCGATGCACATCCCACCATGGCCGCAGATGGCGCAGCAGCCGCGCCTGTTGCTCGCGGTCATGAAGCCGCCAGAGCGCCAGCGTATGCGGGCGCAATTCATCCACCGCCTCGCGCCAGTCGACCTGCCGGGCGCGTTCGCGCAGGCGGTGCAGCAGGGCCGCGCCGCGCTCCGCCGGGCGTTCCACCGGTTTCACCGCAGGCCCCTCCAGCGCATGGGCGCGCGGCAGCAGCCCCCGGCGCGACAAAGCGGTGATCCGCCCGGCAAAGCCCACGCGATCGAGGCTCACCGCCATATCCACCGCCGTCAGTCCGGCGCCCACCAGCAGCACATGCGCGTCGGAGCCCAGCCCTTCCAGCGCATCCGGCGCCCATGGGTCGGGCTTCAGCAAAGTTTCGGGCAGATCGGCCAGCACGCGCAGCATGGCGGGCGGAAAATTGCCCGAGGCCAGCACCAGCGCCCGCGCCTCCAGCAGTTCCCCATCGGCCATATGCAGGGTGACACCATCCGCGCTGCGCTCAGCATCGCATGCCTCGCCCTGACGAATGGTCAGCAGTTCGGGTGAGGCGGACAGCGCCGCCATCAGCTGCTCATGAAGATAATGGCCATAGGTCGGGCGGGGGACGAAGCGGCTGGCCTTCTCGCCGCGCTCGGGCCCGGTGTCGCAGCCCAGCCAGCGCAGGAAATGATCGGGGTCTTCGGGGAAGGCGCTCATATTGGAAGCGCGCACATTGAGCAGATGGCTCACCTGCCGCGTACCATAGGCCACGCCCTTGGCGAAATGGCCGCCATCGCGCTCCACCAGCACCACGCGGGCGCCCTGCCTCACCAGATTGATGGTCAGCAATGTGCCCGAAAAACCGGCACCGACGATGGCGACCGGCTTCACGCCGGAGATAGCGATTGGCCCATCCTGCGTGCCCTCGCTCACAAACCCAGACCCCGGATGCGGAAAAGCGCGAAACTGTTCATGGCCCGTGTCTTAGAGCGGCGCCCACCCCACGGTAAAGCGCGATCCGCCCGATCCGGCGCGTGGTTAAAACGAGACAGCCCGCTGCGGGGTCTCCTCAACCGACTGCAGCGACAGGCTGGCACGGCGGCGCGGCGGCTCGGGGTCGTGATGGCGCGCGCAACGCAGCGTGTCGTTCTCATCCTCTTCCTCGGCATGATCGCACAGCATGGCGGCGATCGCCTCGCGGTCGACGGCGCGCGAATAGGCGAAACCCTGCCCGAACTTGCAGCCCATGGTCCACAGCTGCCGGGCCTGCGCCCCGGTCTCGATCCCTTCGGCAATCACCTCCATGCCCAGCCGCCGCACGATGTCGATCAGCCCGTCGACGATCACCAGGCTGGGGTCGCCGGGGCGCAGCCTGGCGACAAAGGCCTGATCGATCTTGATGATGTCCACCGGCACATGCAGCAGATGGGTCAGCGAGGCATAGCCGGTGCCGAAATCATCGAGCGCCACCTTCACCCCGGCCTCGCGCAGCGCGGCGATCTCGCGCGGGACGACCTGATCGCGACGGCCCAGATAGACGTCCTCGGTCACCTCCAGCACCAGATGGTCGAGCGGAGCGCCCGCGCGTTCGAAGGCCTCGGTCAGCTTGGTGGCCAGACTGCCGGTGTAGAAATCGGCGGTGGTGACATTGATGCCGACATGCTGGAACGGCAGCCCCAGCTCGCGCCACCACACCATGTCGCGCGCCACGGCATCGACCATGCGGCGGGTCAGTTCGGCGGCGACGCGGGCATCGGCGGTGGCGTCCTGAAAGGCATGGGCCGAGACGATGCCCCCATCGGGGGTGCGCATGCGGCACAAGGCCTCCAGCCCGACGACCTCGCCGGTGTCGAGGCGGACGACGGGCTGGTAATGCGCCTCGATGCGGTCTTCGGCCAGCGCTTCGGCGACATCGCGGATGGCATCGCGGCGATGGGCAATGCGCGTGCCGATGCCCGGCCAATAGCGCACGAAACCGCCCCGTCCGGTCTCCTTGGCGTGATAGAGCGCGAAATCGGCGGCCTCACTCACCGCGATGGCGCTGGCCTGCGCATGGCTGAGCACCGCCGCGCCGATGGTGGCCTGAGGGACCAGCGAATGGCCGTGACAGATGGCGGGCGAATCGAGCAGGCGGAAGATGTTCTCCGCCGCCTTGTCGAGATCGACCAGAAAGCTGTCGGACTGGATGATGACGGCAAATTCGTCACCCCCCAGCCGGAAGGCGACATCGGGCGCCATGGCCTGCGACAGGCGGCGCGCCGCGGCGCGGATCAGATCGTCGCCCGCCAGATGGCCGAAGGTGTCGTTCACCACCTTCAGATTGTCGAGGTCGAGCACGAACAGCGCCCATGATCCCGGCTCGTCGCAGGCGATGTTGGCCAGAGCGGTGTTGAAGGCCAGCCGGTTGGGCAGGCCGGTCAGCGCATCGATGGTGGCGCGCCGCTCGCGGTCGATGATGCGTTCCTGACGGCGCAGCGCGGTGCCGCACAGATCGACGCAGGCCTGCGCCAGATCGCGCTCCTCCTGCGAGGGCTCACGCGCCTGCGGGGCATAGACCGCCAGCACCGCCGTCACCCGCCCGGTCGCGTCGATCACCGGGAAGGACCAGCAGGATTGCAGCTCCAGCCCGTCGAGCAGATGGATGAAGCGGGCAAAGCGCGGGTCGTGCACGATGTCGTCGATCACCACCGGTTCGCGGCGATAGGCCGCCGTGCCGCAGGAGCCGACCTCGGGCCCGATCATCAGCCCCTCGATGGCCTCGCTGTAGCTGCAGGGCAGGCTGGGCGCGGCCAGCGGATGCATCAATCCGGCGCGGTCCACGGTGAGGATCGAGCTGGCGACGCCCGGCAGCGTCTCTTCCAGATTGACGCAGATCTGGCGGGCCGTCTGCTCCAGCGGCTCGCCATCGGCAATCATCCCAAGGATTTTGTTCTGAATAAGCAGCAAGGGCCGGCTTCCTGAAGGGGGTACAAGAAGGGATAGGACCAAGCTATCGGTGAAACGTAAATGTCACGGCACCACGCATGATAAGTGCAAAGCTAAAAGGCGCTAAGTAGTATAGCGGAATTCTTGCAAATCATGGGCAGGAAAGCACTGTTTTCGGTGAAGAAGATATCGCGGTGGCGCGCGCTCACCCCAGCATCAGCGCGGCGATCGTTAACAACAATCCGCCCAGCGACACCAGCCAGACCAGCGTGCGCACCACCGGCACGCCAAGCGCATAGAGCGGCAGATAGATCGCCCGCCCGGCGACATAGAGCAGGCTGCCGATCTGCGTCTTCCATCCCAGATGGCCGCTGGCTGCCGCGCCCAGCACGGCGCCGATGAACAAAGGCAGCGTTTCGTAAAGATTGGCCTGCGCCCTTTGCAGCCGCTCCGCCACCGGGCCGGGCGACGGCATGGGTTTGTCGCGCGCGCTCAGGTTCCAGGCGAGGCCATAACGGCTGCTGCGCAGATGCGCCGCCCACAGAATGTTGACCAGCGCCAGCAGCAAAGCCGCGCCCAGCATCATGAATTCAAGCCGCATGACAGCCTCCCGCGCCCTTACAGCGGAGGCCCCACGCCTTCCGCATCGGCGACGGGCGCCTCTGTCATAACGATCTTGCCGTCCTTCAGGGTCCAGCCCTCATGCGCGACCAGCGTGCCGGTCACGTCGCGATAGTCGATGCGCAGATCGGGCCCGTCGAAGCCCAGCATGGCATAGCCATTGGGCCACAACACCACCTGGGCGCCGGTGTCGAGAATGCGATGGTCCTCCAGCAGGATGGGATAGGCCGGATCGCGTGTCTTGCCCGGCGGCTCGCAGGGCATGCCGCCATGGCCGATGCAGCGGCCGTGGATCTCCAGCCCGCTGCGCCCGACGGGAGCATAGACGCTCATCCAGTGCTCATGGCCCCAGAACCACAGCACCGGGCCGCCCAGCACCGCGCCGATCTGCTCCATCAGCCGGGGGAAGCCTGCCTCATAGAAGGAAAAAGGCTGGTGATGGGTGAGGATGATGGTGCCGCGCGGATTGCCCTGGCCGGGAGCCGCCACCAGCGCCTTGAGCCAATCCACCGCCGCATCGGGCAGATGACAGTCGGGACGGAACAGCAGTTCCCAGAAGGGCCAGGTGATCGAGTGATAGCCGCTGTCGAGCCCGATGATGCGCCAATGTTCGTTCTGAAGCGCGAAAAAGCTGGCCTGCTGGTCGAGCGCGGGCAAGATGCGGCGGAAATAGCCCTTCCCCCGCGCATACATCTCGTGATTGCCGTTGAGCGCGAAGGAGCGTTGGCTGCCGCGCGGGAAGGCCACCGCCTGCCATGGGCTGCCCGGCACCTCCTCGCCCAGAAAGTTTTCGCGGGCTTCGTCCTCATCGCCCACGAAATAGACGTCGCCCATATGGATGGTGTGTTCGGGGCCATGCTCGCGGATGCGGGCGGCGACCTGCGCGGCGGCAAGCGTGCCGCTGGCCCAGTCACCGTAAAGCGCCACTTGCCCCGTGTCGGCCATGGTGTGGATGCCGCTCTGCCCGGTGCCCTGATAGGTTGGCAGCTTCTCGCGCGGGCCGAAGCGATGGGCCAGGTAGGTCAGCACCCAGGCGATCTTGTTGGTCTTTTCCAGACTGGTGACGGGGATGTTGGGCGCCAGTTCCACAGGCGGCAAGCCAGCCAGCGGCGCGGGCGCGATCTCGCCCTTGCCCGCCTTGTCCTTCAGCATCAGCGCCTCGCGGCGGCGAGCGAAGGCCTGCGCCTGCGATTCCCGCGCCATATCCACAAAGGCACGCGTCTTATACGGCTTGCCGTCCGGTCCCAGAGCCATCGCCCACACTCTCCCCTGTCAGGCCGATGATGCCGTTTTGCGCGGCAAAGACAAGAGGATGGCGCAAAGCGCTGCGGGATAATCCACTCCAGCCTCGGCCCGTCAGACGCAGGGTGGCGTCGGTCGCTGATCCGCGCATGGGCGATTGAACCGCGCGTCCCCCCGCGCCATGCCGCCATGAACCCCCGAGCGGCCTGCCGCGTTAGGATCTCATCGAGCGGTTCTGCCGCAGCCAAACCATGCTTGAGCGAAGGAGGCGCAATGATGGCGATCCCCCAACCGACAAGACGGCTTGTGGCCACGGCCCTTTTGCCCCTGCTGCTGTCCGCCTGCGCCGGCTTCGCGCCCAAGCGGCTCTATGACGACCAGATCGGCTATTCCGGCTCGCTCAGCGACAGCCAGAAGGCGCAGACGCTGCTCAATGCCGTGCGCATCCGCTATGGGGATTCGCCGGTGTTCCTCAACACCACGCAGGTGATTTCGGGCTACTCGCTGCAGCGCAGCCTGTCGGGCACGCTCTCCATCCTGCCCGGCAACAATCCGGCCAACACCATCGCCGGATCGCCCGGCATGACCATGACCCAGAGCCCCACCTTCACCTTCCAGCCCGTGACCGGTGCGGCGCTGGCGCAAAGCGTGATCCAGCCGCTGTCTCCTGCCGAATTGCTGCCGCTGAGTTTGAGCGGCACGCCCATCGATGTGCTGTTCCGCCTGGCCGTGCAATCTGTGAACGGTTTGCAGAACAGCTCGATGCTGGACACCGCCAACCGCACCGGATCGCCCGGTTTCGCGCATCTGCTGGTGAATTTGCGCCGGTTGCAGATCGCCGGGCTGCTGCATTTCCGCCTCGGCCGCACCGAGAGCGGCGGCGACCCGACCAAGGTGGAGGACGGCGCCAAATCCGCCAAGGCGCCCGCCAACCTCATCATCTCCCTGCCCGACAGCGACGATCTCGAGCTGCAGCAGGTGGTGGTGACCACGCGCAAGATGCTGGGCCTCTCGGCCACGCGCACCGAAGCCGAGGTGGTCTATGGCAGCGGGTCGCCCTCGCCCGGCACGGTCTCGATCCTGACGCGACCCATTCTGGGGGTGCTGGGCCAGATCGCCTCTGAAATCGAGGTGTCGCCGCAAGATGTCGCCGAGCATCGCACCATCCCCACAGTGGACGATACCGCGATCCTCTCTCGGCCCACGATCATCATCCACAATGGCGACAAGCCGCCGCGCGATGCTTTCTCGAGCGTGCGCTACCACGGGCGCTGGTACTGGATCGCCGACACCGATTTCGACAGCAAGCTGGCCTTTTCGGTGATGCAGACTTTGGTGTCTTTGGCCGAAACGACGCAGCCTTCGGGGACAGTGGTGACGATTCCGGCGAGGTAGAAGAAGGATAGGTGCGAGGGGGTTACCCCCTCGCGCTCCCATTACCGTCTGCGTTGCGTGTCGGGTTCGGGCTTGGGTGTGGGACGCGGTGTTGCGGGCTTCTGCCTGCGGCGCTTTTCAACATTTCCGTTCCGAAAGCGGACTGTCCGGATACGACAACGTAGCGGCCATTCCCCTTCCGATGTAGCTGAACAGAATGACCGACATTCCGAACTTCCATGATGGGTATCTGACAGGCGTCGCGCTGAATGCGGGGCAGGCAGTTTTCACCATCGAGACTATGAATGGCGAGAGATGGCGCATTGCCGTTCATGGTCTTCAGGCGCTCTGCGTCGATGACCTCCGTGAAAGCAATATAATCAGCTATCTTGAATTGGTTACTCGGCGGAAGCCATCTTTTGAGACGCTACGGCATCTGTTCACACCTCCACACTCATCTGCTGCTCAAGAGTACCACGACGCTCACGCGAAGGTCATGGATACCAAGGCAGCCACGGTGCTTGCCGGAGAGGCTGTGCTAATCGTCATCAGCCCCTCTTATGGAGCTGAGATCGCCGCCATGGGGACAAGTGTAGAGGTGACAAGGGCCGCTACTGACGGCAGCTAACCCTAACCTAACTGCCATTCTCCCTCTGCGAAGCAGCCCTCAACAGCCGCCACACCGCGTGTTACGCCTAACGCCGAACCCGTGGTGCAAGGCTGACAATAAAGGGATCGCAAAGGGCGATGGCCCTTTGCCCGCCGGAGGCAAAACGCACTTAAAAACCCTCAATGCACCGTGGTCGCCACTGCAGCCTCATGCGGCATGGCGGCGTAATTGGTCAGGGCGTGCAGCAGCCGGCGATAGCGGCGTGCCAGCTCCAGATGGGCTTCGCGCTTTTCCGGCTTCTTGGTGCCCGCAGCGATCAGATAACAACGATCGATGCGGCGCGTGAGAAAATCACGGCTCCAGAACCAGCTCATGCCCATCTCCACATAGTTCTACTGCTTGAGTAGACTATCAAGATGCGCCTTAACATCCATTCAGAAAAGTCCGCATGCGCCAGAGAGTCCATTTCATGCGCCAAAGCGATGCTGCAATCGACTGTTGTTGCGCACCCATTCTAAGTCATCCACCCCATGGCGCACCGGTGTGCGCTCCGGATGCGCCTGAAAACGACTCACCGCATGGGTGCATGCACAGGCCGCGCGCCCACCCACGGGGATGCAACAACTAAGGGGTTTCGCGCATTCCTCTTCAGGTTGCAGATGTGGACGACCCTCCCTTGCTGGGCACCGAGCAGTAGTTGAGTCGATCGCTTGCTATCAGATGTCCGGCCTGTTTGCGCAGATAAATCCGCTGGCCGAGATGGTTTTCGCTACACATGCTCCAAACACACAGGCGACATTGTGAATGCCAGTGCAACCTTCGGATTATCACGTGTCTCGATCCGATCGATCAATCCATCTACTCGTTCCTGCAAGTTCGGCCTTCACCCCATCGCGGCCGCTATATCGCTGCGCGCCACAAAGGGATAAACATCATACTGCCACCATGTCTGGCGGTCGATTATATATTCCACCCGAGATCATCAATCGCCAGGCTATCCGGGCAAACTTGTTGGCTAGCGCTACTGCCACCAGCTTCGGCGGTTTCCGGTTGAGCAGGGCTTCGAGCCATGGCGAAGGTTTAGTCCTGCCCTTCCTGATGTGCCGGAGGAGAGCGGTTGCCCCAACGATCAACGTAGAACGGATGGCAGGGTCACCAGCTTTGGTAATACCGCCCAAGCGCACCTTGCCACCGGTCGAATGATCCTTGGGGGTTAGGCCGAGCCAGGCCGCAAACTGCCTTCCAGACCTGAAGCTTTCCGGTGGCGGAGCCTTCATGCTCAGCATAGTGGAACCGATCGGTCCAACGCCGGGAATCGTCGCTATACGCCTGCTCAGGTCGTCAGCGCGGTGCCATGCCATCAATTTAGCCTCGATGACCTCAAGGCGATCTTCCACCGCCGCATATTCTTGAGCCTGACAGCGGAACAGATCGCGAGCAAGGTCTGGTAAGGTCGTGTCATCGAGGATGCGTTCAATCAGCCCTCTGACGTTTTGTCGGCCGACGGCGCCGACAATTCCGAACTCTGCGGCATAGCTGCGGATAGCATTCGAAAGCTGGGATCGCACGCCAACTAAACGTTCGCGCACCGTCATCATCATGCATGCGGCTTGTTGATCGCGTGATTTCACAGGCACAAAACGCATGGATGGCCGGGTCACTGCTTCACAAAGCGCTTCGGCATCGGCAGCATCATTTTTGCCACGTTTTACATAGGCCTTTACGTACTGAGGCGGAAGCAGGCGGACATCATGTCCGAATGATTGAAGCATGCGAGCCCAGTGGTGGGAACTCCCACATGCCTCGATCGCGACCAACGCTGGTGGCAGCTTCTCGAAGAAGGCGATCATTTCCCGGCGGCGGAATTGCCTGCGCAGAACGACGGCCTCGTTCTCGTCGACTCCATGCAACTGGAAAACGTTTTTGGCTGTATCCATGCCAATCCGCGTGATGGTTTGCATTGCTACCTCCTATCAATCCTCCGGCGTGACTGCGCCGCAGATTGTACCTTGATCGGAGGGTCGTCCACACCAACACACGAACAGGAGTCGCATTGTGGTCATGTCAGAGCGGGTGCCAAACCCCGCGAAAAGGGCGGTCGCGCGATCGCTTGTCGTTGCCATGACCATGCTGTCACTGCCCCCCGCCCTCGCCGCCCCGGCTTGCCCGCTGCCCATCTCCGCGCAGGACACATCCTTCGATTATATGGGCACGCGCATCGACCAGCACGCCGGTCTGCCGGGCGGCCAGAGCGCCTACTCCTATGTCACCGCGACGAAGATCGTCGATGCCGATGGCGCCCCCAACGCCTATCACCCCAAGGATATGGCGGATGAATGCCCTGACAGCGGTCGCGGGCTCGATTGCCTTGATGCGGCCGGTTATCCGCATGGCTCATGGTGGCAGAATGTGCTGGCCGCCGACCCGCACGCGCCCGACCGCCCCGCGATCCAGCGCAAGGGCCCGTTCAAGGGCTATTTCGTCTCGATGACCTCGCTGCAGAATGTCGAATGGGGCGGCCCGGCCAATCCGGCCAGCTATGTCGATGCCTCGGCCACGCCCTATATCGTGCTGCCCGCGCCGATCTACCGCACCCACGGCATGGGTGCGATGGGCGACATCGGCTATGCCGTCAACCTCGACAATGGCCGCGCCACGCCCTTCGTCATCGCCGATGAAGGCCCGGTCGAGCCGCTGGGCGAGGCCTCGATGGCCTTCTGGGCGGCGCTGGGCGAACAGGCGCCCAATGCTCGCAACGGCGCAGGCCTGCCACCGGGCCGCATCGCCTATATGGTCTTCCCGCATAGCCGCGACGCCGTGGACATCGGCTGGCCCATCGCGCCTGACCGGCTGAAAGCAGAAGCCCTGCGCCTGCTGGCGGCAGCGGGTGGCGAGGATGCCCTGCGCGGCTGCGCGGCGCAGATGGCAGGCCCCGCCATGGCCGAGACCGATACCGGAAAGATCACGGGATGAGCTGCACGCTGATGCTTTTGGCCCTTTTGGCCGCTGCGCCCGATCCCATGACCGCCCGCGATGAAAGCGATTGGACACCGCATAGCGCCGCCGCTCTGCTCGACGCCAGCTTCGGCAGCGCTGCGGAGTGCCAGCAGCAGCTCGATCAGGCGCGGGCGCGGGTCAGCCATGCACCGCCGGTCCATGGGCTGAGCTATGCCCGGCTGTTCGCTCAGGGGCGGTGCGAGGTTGAGCATGCTCAGGGGGATGTGTGGCGGATTCGCATGCATTGGCCGCGGGTTCGGAAGAAGGTTTGAAGAGGATAATGCGAGGGCCATCGTCCTCGCGCTCCCTTTATTGTCTGCGTTGCGCATCGGGTTCAGCCAAAGCACCAGGTTTGCCGCACCGCAGGCAGCAAAGGATTTAAAGCCTGCGGCGCCTTAGGTGGTGCAGGTGGATAGTCTGGGTGCAACGATGCGGTGCCACTGCCCGTTCGTCGGAAGACGTCATGGGAGCGCGAGGGGGTAACCCCCTCGCACTTTCTCCTTCATCCCTTTTCTCACTCCGCCAAAACATGCTGCCGCAGCGGAATGCGCGCCTCAGGCTTGCTCTTGTCCACCACCAGATTGATCTGAGTGGGATAGGCAAAGCTAATCTCATGCTCGCGCAGGCGGCGCAGGACGGCGGCGGCCACCTTGTCGCGCGCGTCGGCGGGGAAGTCGCGCTCGGTCGAGGCGAATTCCACGTCGTAACTCAGCCCGGTGGCCGAGAAGCCGTTCAGGCCGCCATGTTTCAGAACAAAGCCCTCGCTCTCCACCGCCTCGCGCAGGATGGCGGGCAGTTGCGGAATCAGGTCGGGCGAGGTCGCGTGGTCGAGCACGAACTCGAACTTGAAGGTGTTGAGCGTGCGCCGCGTGGTGTTGAGGATCTCGAAATTGAGCAGGTTCTTGTTGGCGATCACCCGCTGCTCGCCGCTGCCCGCGCGGATGCGGGTGGATTTGAGGCCAATCGACTCGACCGTGCCCGATCCCGAACCCTTATCGTAAAAGATCGAATCGCCGATGCCGAAGGGCCGGTCGATCAGGATCGCCAGCGCGGCAAACAAATCCGCGAAGATACCCTGCGCGGCCAGACCGATGGCGATACCGCCCACGCCAAGGCCCGCCACCAGACCGGTGACATTGATTCCCAGATTGCCCAGCACCACCACCGAAGCGACGGCGAACAGCACGATGGAGATCAGCAGCCGGATCACGCTGAGCGCGCTGACCAGCGCCTGCCCGTCGGCGGGGTCGCCGGGGCTACGGCTCTGGGTGCGGTGCTCGATGACGCCAAAGACGATCTCGCGCAGCCACACCGCGCCCTGGAACACCGCCGCGATGGTGAACAGGCCCATCACCAGCGCATTGAGGAAAGGCGGCGGCGTGGCATAGCCGACCACCAGCCGCGCGGCTGTGGTCAGGATGAAGAACTGCCCGGTCTTGCTGATCGCCTGCCCGACGATACCAAACCAATTGGCCGAGCCATGCCCACGCCGGCACAGCACCACGCCCCAGCCGCGCAGCAGGTTGAGCAGCAGATAGACCGCCACCGCCATGCCCGCCGCGATCACGATCTGGAGCCAGTGCGCCTGCCCCCAGTCCATCGCCTGATCGGACATGGCTCTGAATTGCTGGCGGATATCAAGCGCCGGTCTGGCGCTCGGGGACGAGGCTGCGGCGGCAGGTTGCCAGAGGGAAAAAGGCATAGGCGCTCCGAATACATCCTGCGATGACGGGCGCGGCGGGCACGGCAGGGCCTGCCTCGACCGCCCCGTCATCCTGAGATGGAATGGAACAGGGGGCCGGGGCGAAGGTTCCACAATGCCGCGCCAGCCGGGGCCGGTATGGGATGGATGGCGATGCCCGCCCTCGCCTCATCTCGTTTCATCGTGTTCGATGGACCTATCGCCCGCGCCGGGGCTTGGACCAGCGTGCCCGCGCGCCGCGCGGGTTCAGCGTCACATCAGCGTTGAAAGGATGCGTTCATGACAGTTCATCGCAGTCTCGCCGCCACCGCCCTTGGCCTTGGCGCCGCTCTGGGTCTTTCCATGGCCGCCGTGCCCGCCTCGGCGCAGGTCAGCCATGAAACCAAGGTCAGCACCGACACCAGCGTGCATGATGGCGTCGCCACCCGCACCACCAAGGTGGAGCATGTGAAGAAGGTGAAGACCCATCGCCCCAAGAAGATCCTGGGCGTGAAGGTGGGCCACAAGACCGTCACCCACAAGCGCATCGAAACCCGTTCGGTCAGCTCGAACGGCGACCACAGCGCTTCGACCGAGATCAAGCGCTAAAGGATGGCGGGGCGGGCTTGTCCCGCCCCGCCCTCACAACCAGCCGGTGCGTTTGAAGCGCAGCCAGAGGCCGCCGCAGAGCAGGGCCATGGCGCTGAGCACCACGAAATAGCCATTGTGGGTTTTCAGCTCCGGCATGTTCTCGAAATTCATGCCGTAGATGCCCGCGATCGCGGTGGGCACCGCCAGAATCGCCGCCCATGAGGCCAGCTGCCGGGTGATCACCCCCTGCCGCTGCGATTCGAGCAGATTGCTCACCTCCAGCACCGAGCCCAGAATATCCCGCAGCGCCTCGGTGCGGGTTTCCACGCGGCGCACATGGTCCAGCACATCGCGGAAATAGGGGCGCACCTCGGGGTCGAGGCAGGGCAGGTCCTGATGCTCCAGCTTGCTGGCGACCTCCGTCATCGGCCCCAGCATGCGCAGAAAGCGCATCAGCGAGCGGCGCAGGGTGAAGATGCGGGTGATCTCCGCCCGGCTGAGGAAAGCGTCGAGCGCGCGGGCCTCCATCACTTCCACCTCATCCTCGATGGCTTCGATCACCGGGAAGAAGCCATCGACGATAAAGTCCAGAATGGCGTGAAGCACATAATCCGTCCCATGCATCAACAGCGAGGGCGCGGCCTCCAACTGGGCGCGCAAGCTGGTATGCGCGCGGGCAGAGCCGTGGCGCACGGTGATGATATGGTTGCGCCCGGTGAAGATCGCGGTCTCGCCATAGCAGATCTCGTCGCCCGCAAGGTGAGCGGTGCGGGCGACGGTGAAGAGCTGGTCGCCATAGACATCGACCTTGGGCATCTGATGCGCCTTGAGCGCATCCTCCACCGCCAGCGGGTGCAGGCCGTAATGGCGCTTGAGCAGGCGCAACTCGTCCTCGGTGGGTTCGAGCAGGCCGATCCAGATGAAATCATCCGGGCTGGTGAGCATCGGCGGGCAATCGAGCGATGCGATCCTTTGCGGCTTGCCCTGATGGTAGAGTGAAGCGGAAACGACGCTCATGACAACTCCGTGACAGCGTCTGCGGGGACTAGCCCCTTTTGACGGGCGCGCAAAATGCCACGGCGCCGACAGCCGCGTTTTCAGGGCCTTTGATCGTAAACGCGGGCCCCAAACGCAAAACCGCCCCGGACCTACAAGGTCCGAGGCGGCTCTGTTGATCGGGACGATCTAGAGCTGGAAATCAGCCCTGATCGGCGCGCGAGGCGCCCTGGCCGTCGAGGTTGGCCTCAACGAAGTCCCAGTCGATGTGGTCGAGCAGCGCGTCGAGGTAGTTCGGGCGCGCATTGCGATAATCGATGTAGTAAGCGTGCTCCCAGACGTCGAGCGTGAAGAGCGGAGCAACGCCCTCATAAGCGACGGGGGTGTCGGCGTCGTGGTACGACGTCACCTTCAGCTTGCCGCCTTCCAGCACCAGCCAGCCCCAGCCGCTGGCGAAGTGGCCGGCGCTCTCGGCCTTGATGGCGGCCTTGAAGGCGTCCAGACCGCCCAGATCGGCGTCGATCTTGGCGAGCAGTTCAGCCGAAGGCTGCTTCTTCTCAGGGCTCAGGCCCAGCCAGTAGAAGCTGTGGTTCCAGATCTGGGCGCTGGCGTTGAACAGCTTCTTGTTGCCGGCGGCCTTGGCGGCGGCGATCACGTTCAGCAGGCTGGCGTTCTCAAGGTCGGTGCCCTTGGTCTGGTCATTGGCCTGGGTGATGTAGGCCTGATGATGCTTGCCATAGTGATAGTCGAAGGTCTCGGCCGAGAGAACGTCGCCAAAGGCATCCTTGCCGTAGGGCAGTTCGGGAAGAGCGAAAGCCATGTGCAAACTCCACTGCTGTCAGGGGGTGGTTGATGGGTGGGTGAAAGAGGCCCGGTGGGTTGTCGGGCCTCACGCTTGAGGGGCAGGAATAGGCCAGCGCGAACCGGCCCGCTCCAAAGATTTTGTTGGTCATGCCAAAGACGTAAGGCACGGGCAAGTCAAAGGGTTCAACCGCCTCACCCGATTCAAATCTCGACCTGACTGCCCAACTCCACCACGCGGTTGACCGGCAGACGGAAAAATTCCATCGCGCTGGCCGCGTTGCGCAGCATCCAGGCGAACAGCTTCTCGCGCCAGATCGCCATGCCCGGCTTGGAGGAGGCGATCAGCGTCTGGCGGCTGAGGAAGAAGCTGGTCTTCATCATGTCGAACGGTTCGCCGCACATGCTGACCGAGCGCAGTA
>Ga0116227_10005579_pt1 | contig 26359 bp, 31 predicted proteins | sample S1TSphgellanicum_FD_89693 | JGI IMG/M metagenome (GOLD analysis project Ga0116227, IMG submission 89693) | Host-associated microbial communities from peat moss isolated from Minnesota, USA - S1T2_Fb - Sphagnum magellanicum MG | ecosystem: Host-associated > Plants > Peat moss > Unclassified...
AAAAACAAAAACAAAAAACCCACAACTCTGGACAGACACAGTGGAGAGAGAGAGAGAGAGAGAAACAAAAAACAAAAACAAACAAATGTGTTGTGATGGAAAACTAAGTGAGCTTTTCTCTACTCAACCTTATGTGTCAGCTTCGCCAAATCACCACAACGGTACAAGAAAAAGTAGCAAAAGAAGCAGAAGAAGAAGAAGCAGAAGAAGTGGTGGTGGTGGTGATAAGAGTAGTCAGGTTTTGTCGTGAAGCTCCTCCTCCTCCTCCTCTGGCACTCCCCCTGAGAGAGAGAGAGAGAGAGAGAGAGATGATCTATTGCCATAGCTGTAGGGATCTGGTGGTGTATACTGATCTCCTTCCTCTTCGTCGTCACCTTCTGCTTCTTCTGCCTTCTACTAGTGTATGTATCCTCCATCACATGATACTGTAATGGTAGTAGCCAAGTTCAATAACCTCCACAGTTTCCTCCTTTTGCTGCTGCTGCTGCTGCTGTTGTTCCTGGAGGGTTCAAGACGAGAAGAAGAGGAAGAGAAGAAAACAGAGAGGAAGAAGAAGAAGACAAAGACAAAGACAAAGAGAGGACGCTGCTAGTTTTGAGTTCCAAATGCCTCCTCCTCATGGGTTGAGCTGCTGCTTATGATCTGTGAGCTGGTGCTCGTTTCCCTTACTTTCATCCATCATGAGGTCATGCTCCTCCTCCTCTTGCTTAAGCACAGTGGAAGGAGAAGCGGCAGCAGCAACGACAAGTTCCGACAAACATTGATTCTGTTTCCTTCCGACTATAGTAGTTTGTGGGTTTGGGAGGCAATTGTGCAAGCATCACATAAGAAGAAAGGGAAGAAAGAGAAAGGAAAGGAAAAAAGAAAAGAAAAGGAGAGGATCTTCTTGTGCGAATTTCGTGTGTCTTTTTCGCCCTTTTTTTGGTTGTCGTCAAGTGCTTTTTGGACGTAAGGCAGCCGCTGCAGTCGTCGTCTTCCGCGTGTTGAGCTTTGATAGCAGCCGGAGGAGGAGGAAGTGCTGCGACGAGCTGCTGCTACTGCTGCTGCCGCTGTTGGCTGGCTGGCCTGCCTGGTGGTGGTGGTAGTGGTGGGTGGTGGTTTTTAGCTCTGCAGAGCTAGATGGCTATGGCGATGACTGAAGCTCATGAGAGGCGCTGGATTAACACAACATGGGAACTGCAACAGCAGCAGAATCCGGAAAATCCGGAAAATCCGAGGGATGGAGAAGCAGGAGCAGGAGGAGATTATGGTAGTGCTCTTCTATCATCACGGGTGGATTGGGAGCTCAAGGATTGGGAATCTATAACCCTGGCATACCCAACTTCAGATGAGAATTGCTGCAGCAGCAGCAGCTTGCCAGAGACAGTCATGGTTTCTGCTGCAGCGGTGAAGTCGGAGCCACAAGCAGAAGTGGAGGAAAGTGAGGAGGAGGAGGAGGAGGAGGAGGAGGAAGAGGAGGTGGTTCATCAAGCTCCTGAAGCAGCAGCTCCTCTCAAGCTTGGGCTTAAACTCGGCAGACGTAGCAGCAGCAGCAGCAGCACGGAGAAGAACAAGAAGGAGAAAGCAGTTTCGCAGGGATCTTGTTCAACAGCAACTCCTACTGCTGTCATTGCTCCTCCTCCGGCAGCAGTAGCAGTAGCAGTAGCAGCAGGTTCTTCTTCTTCTTCACCTCCTTCCACCAAGAAGCAGCGGGTGACGTCTCCCTCTTCAGCAGCAGGAGGAGGAGGAGGAGGAAACCAAAACCCTGCTCCTCCTCCTCGTTGTCAAGTGGAAGGATGCACAGCTGACCTAAGCTCTGCCAAAGACTATCACCGAAGACACAAAGTTTGTGAGATGCATTCCAAAGCTTCCAAAGCCATAGCTGCCGGACGTGAACAACGCTTCTGTCAACAATGCTCCCGGTAAGCCCATTAGCTTCCAATACCCCACCCATACCCATGCATCAACTGCAGCAGCAGCTACAGTAGTATAGCTCCAGAGGCAGTACACTGACAGACAGACAGACAGACAGACAGACACACTCACTAACTCCCTTGCATGTTGTGGGTCTTTGTGTTTTGTGGGTCTCTTGTCTTTCTCTACTGTCTGCAGGTTTCACGTGTTGACAGAGTTTGATGAAATCAAGCGCAGCTGTCGAAGAAGACTTGCAGGACACAATGAACGGCGGCGCAAACCTCACTCTGAGTCTACTTCTGCTGCTGCTGCTGCAGCTGCGGCTGCAATCAACCTCTCTTTCAACTGTCGAATCTCATCACCAATGCATAGTACTGATGCCTTCCGTATCCATGGAACAGCTGCAGATTCTCTTACTCTTGATGGTACAGCAGCAGAGATATACCTAACCCTCTACCCAACCCTTTGAATTCCCACCAGCATACCAACCTCACTGGCTCACATCCTTGTACCTCTGAATGCTGCTGTCAGTCACCCATTTGTTGTATCCACAAGAATGATTTGAGCATTTCTTTGTCACCGGATTACAGAATTATCTTTGTACCAAAAAACTGCATCTGTCTCTCAAAATCACACAATTTTCACACAACATTCAGTTGTGGATTTTGAGAGAGATCCAGTTTCTTGTTGAGCAGAGAGAAGGAATTTTTTTTCCTAGGAGCTCAAACTGAGTGGCTTTCTTTCTCTCTCTTTCTTCTGCAACGCAGATTGCAAGCAGACACAGTTCTTGGAGCAAATTCAAGGTTCCCAAGGAGGAGGTCGGCCACTGTCTTCTCCTGATCTGCATGATGATGATGAGCATTCAAACCACCACCACTCTTTTGCAAATGTGTTGAATCTCAGTAGCCCTTGGAGGCCAGGAGAGAATGTGCGATCACCACAGCACATTCAGGTGTGTTTCCATCATCATCACCCTCATTCTAAGCTCTTCTGATCCTCCATGGGTCTTTGTGAGAGCCCAGGCTTCCATGGGTTTCCTGAGAGTCGCCCAAGCTTCCCACTGGTTTCTGAGAGAGAGCAGAGAGATATGTATTGCTGCAATTTCAACTAAGACCTGGAAGCAGCAGCAGCTGCTGCTGCTGCATATGGTAATGTCTCTGGAGTTTGTCTTTTCCATTCGCCAACTGAGTTTTCTGAGAGAGAGAGATTAGGCATTCTTTTGTGCACATGTGATCGAAGAAACTTTGGGAAAAACTGGCAGTCAATTCTCATAAGATTGTGCTGCTGCTGATTGTTCTGTTAATAGACAAAAGTGTTTTTCTTGTTTGGTTTGGTTTCGTTTTGTACAGCAGGTTGAAGAGAAAGAAGGGCAGTTGATCATGTTGGACCGTCGTTATTGCGCACCATCATCAAATCGTCTGCTCATGTTTCTGCAAAGCCCCAGGGGACAAATGCGAGGTGCTTTGGATCCTTCACCAGATGTGGGCTTGAGCAATCTGAGTCCTCTGGTGGTGGGTGGTGGTGGTTCTTCACAGGAGTTTGTGGATGGAGCCAAGGGATCTTTATGTCAGAATTTGTCACTGGGTGGTGGTGGTGGGTGGGAAAACACCCACCACCATAACTACCACCACAACCAGGGATGTGAGTCCCAAAGCTCCGGCTGTGCTCTTTCTCTTCTGTCATGGGGAACAACTCCTTGTCCCCCTGCACTTGACCTTTGTGTTGACAATACAAGCTTGGATCATCATCATCATCACCAACTTGTAGCTGACAACAACATGGGCAGTAATACTATAGCTTCATTTGCTACTCATCACTTGCCGCAACAGCAGTCTCAAGAGCACTATCTTGCATTTGAGAAGCTGTTTTCAGCACAATCTGGCGGTCTAGGGGGCATCGGAATCAGTGATATCAAATTCACAGACATCCAGCAACAGCAACAGCCTCTGGAACAAAGTCATCTGCATGGTGTTGGTGGTGGTGGTGATGATGGGGCTTCAGGTAACTTTGTTTCATATCTTGGTGGGTTGGGTTTGGATGCTGGGAACTCCATGTTGGCACTTTTCCAGTCAAGCCATGACCTGCAAGGAATGAGGTCAGGAGTATCAAGCGCTCATCAAAGCTTAAAGGTGACCAGTGATTTGGTGCGCACACCGAGTTTGCAGTTGCATCAGCAGCAGCATCTCCATCAGGTTCATACTACTACTACTAGTGTGCATTCGCAGATGCAAACATCCTTCAATGGAGGAGGAGGAGAGTATCGTGAGTTTGGTCCCCCACTTTGTGCTTGTGAGAGCTCCCTGTTCAGCACCCAACATATGCTCTAGAAGTTGAGCAAGCTCTGATTTAAAGCTCAAACTGGAAGGATGATGGATTCATGGTGGGTGGCTACTCAAAAGCTTTCAATGTTTTCTATGGAAAACTCAAATACTTAGCTAAATAAATTCCTGTTTTCTTCATCTTCAGCACTTCCCATGAAAGCAGTAACCAGTGTCTGAAGCTGCATGGAAAGTGTGAATGCAAGATCTTGGAGTAATATATCTACATATCTATATATATGTATAATTTTTTTCCTTCCAGCACCAACTCCTCTACTCTTTTATCAAAAACAGAAGCCTCTGTGCAGTGTTGAAACAAATCAAGGGTGGGCTCAGTTTTGTTTGAACCAAACTTCGCTACAAGCTTTTGCTTTCTTTTCTCTTCTCAGGAAGGGGTTCAGCAATCTGCCCAACTTCAGAGAGCTCAATTGTGGCGGAAGTGTGGAGTTTTTTCAAAGCTTCTTTGTTATTGAATGGAGAAGCATATCATTGTTCAATTTCTGAACCCCTGCACCCCTCTAATTGTCCATTCAAGGCTGTAAAATGGGAATCAAACCTCTGTGATTGGATTTTTTTGTTTTTCAGTTCATGCACACGAAGTCATTTTTTCACCAGTGTGATTGGAAGATGAAGACATGGATTGGACCACCCAAATGAGTGAGGAGTTGCCCCTTTACTATGTCCCATTTTGCTGGCATACCGTTTCCATAAATAAGTATGGTATTTCCAAAATCTCTCTTCTGCCTCAGCAAAGTTGAAATATGTGGACAATTGTTTGGATCATACATTCAAGTCTTTCCTTGGTTTCTTTGTTTTGTTGCACAGATGGGTTTTTTGCACTTGGACAAAGTAACTTAAATGAATCGATCACTCTGGAGTTACAAAAAATTGCAGACTCTGTGTCCTATCAATCTGGATGTGCAAGGGGAAAAAGGTTTTATATATGCAAGGGTTCAGTTTGGTTGATTCTCTGTGACTACCCATCATGTCTTGTGAAGTACAGAAACCATGAAAGCAAAAATCTGAAGACATGAAAAGATGTTGCAAAAAAATCATGCTACAATAGTATGTGGATGGTGAATCCATGCTAGGAATACCTCTCTTAACAACATTGTACATGTTTTGTGACCTCTGTATATTATCAAGTACATTATATCAATATGGACTTGAAAAGTGCCGTGTAATAATTCTGTGATATGATTGTCAACAATTTGTGGTGTTTTGGTGTTTGTTTCTTTGTAATGCCTTGCCATATATGCTTGAGCAAGATAATGGTTTTTCAATTCTACTTACTTGGGTTTCATTTATGAGTGGACTATTTTGCTCTACAATAACACCCCTATAAAATTGTGTAGATTGGCGTATACTTAGATTTGATCTCCATTGTCTAAGACAAAATGCTTCAAAACTGAGATCTTGCAGGTTACAATTGTGAACTTGAAGGGCCATCTTGAATTATGTGACCCTCCTTTCAATGGATGACAACTCATAAGCTATGTCTGTCGGGATGAAGTAAAGAAGAGGGAGAGAGGGCATCTTTGATGAGCAACTAGAGGAGGGCCAATGGGAAGCTCCTAAAACCCTCTGCACTGTAGGTTATGAACCTGGTATATCCATTGTTTAATGGGCTTTAGGGTTTCCAACACGCCTTCTGACAAGTCAAATTGTGGGGGTTAACCTCCCAATACGGGTTCTAGTATTTGTCGGGTCTGACCTTGCATTTTGGGAATGTCCCCTCCATTCCCAAAGTAAAGGGGGCCAAAAGTCTAGCCCAGCAATTTGGGAATGTACCCCACATTGGGGTATTACCCATCATAAAGCACAAGGGTAACACCGCAACGTAACATGGATGCAAGGTTAACATAAATGTTTCTCTCGCACTCCAAAGGAGGAATGTGCAAGATTTTCTTCTCTTGCTTCTCTTCTCTAGGACAAGATATTCAAGGACATAAGGTGCCCACCAAATGCATTAAGAAATTTTTCATCAAGTGCTTTACATCATCAAGTACCAAGTGTGCCTTTGGATCATCTTGTGGGTTGTCAAGATACATGAAGTTGATGTCCCCCATTGACAACAGTTTGGGTTTCTGAAACTCCTTTGCAATAGTCAATTGAAGTGATCAAGCTTTTGAATCACTCAAGAATTGATGAATCTCCTCTTCCCATGTTGTCATTTTTTTTAACTTTTCAAACTCTTTATGATTTTAAGCTCAATATATGTTGGATTCAATAAATTTTTGGGTGTCTTCACCAATAATGCAACAACTTTCTTCATCGATGTGCTAACATGGCATGGATAGCAAAAGGCATCGGAGGCCCTCTTTTAGCAACATTGTGTTCCTTTTACAGACAGAGAGTGTCATTGCCTTTACAGAGAGTGCAAGCCACCTCCATCTCGAGGCAAACTCTTGTTGCAACAGAGGGTTCTTCTAAGCTTGGAGTTTTCTTGGGTTTACCTCCCCCTCTCTTTAGTGGATATGCTTCAAGCGACTGGTGGAGGTTTCGATACTTAATGGTTCCCTTACCTCCGTGTGTGGCCCGCCTCTTTTGGGTTGTTTGCTAACTTGAACTTTGGTCCTTGCCCCTTGTTTCTTTTTCTCTCTCCCTTTCTTGGGTGCTTTCTTTTTATGAAGTGTGGCAAGGTTTCATCAACAAGACAATCCAAGATTCTAAGACAAGTTGATCTTAAAACCATAAGACAATCCGAGATTCTTTGGATTGTTTTGTGAAGTCTAGTTCTTGTCAATTTAGAATCTACTTTTTATAAAAATGTTTTTTTTTACTAACAAGGTTTATAATTAACAATTTTTGTTTGTAAATATCCTTTATTCTCCAAGTTCAATTTTCTAGAAAAATACTTCATTGATTGTGGTATCATTTTTTTGTGACCTTAATTGTAATAATTCTAATGGATTCTCTTTGCAACTGTTTTGCATTGTAATCGTTTGCATTATTAACATTATCCCCAGATTGCAAGGTCTTGTCATATTTGGACTTAGGCAATATCCCAAATTTTCAGATGCTTTAAACATGGATAAATCTTACAAGCCTTCCTTCCTGGCAAAAATTATGAAACATTACCACAAATAGCATGTTTCACATGATTCTGATATTTGGAATTTTGGAAAAAATTAGAATACTTTGATACCTAGTAAGATTCATAATGTATAGGGGATTTTAGGCTTTGAAGTTTACACATTCAAAGAGTTTATGAATGAGAAACACCTCAGATTCTGATGCAATGTGGTCTGCGCAAAAGCGGAGGGAGACTTGAATGGGATCTGGAGAATAATAATTCCTACACATATTCCAGATGGCTTTCACAAAGAATCTGCCAGGGCAAAAACACTAATCAGAGGGAGGAAAAGAAAAAAGAAAAATCAGCTCTGCCACTCTTGTGCAAGAGCGAACTCCACATGGCAAGATAACAGACACTAACACGTTTTCTTATTACGCCATTCCAACAATCTGCCAAAGATTGCAGATAAAATGATGAGGATAAAACTATGAACTGATTGAGGAGAGTTCATCACTGACCAAGATCATATAATGAGGTGGAAACTGAGTACCAAGGAAAGAAGCATTTGTATGAACTCAGCAGGCAACCAAGAGCCCCAGATTGTTATGTACTTGGTATGCTCCTTTTTCTTCTCCTGCACCATTTGCAAGCTACAGAATGATGTAGAAAGTAGGTTCATTCTGTATGTAAAGAGCTGTAGCTTATCAATCAGACTCAACCTACATAATTATAACACTGAGACATTTCATGAATAATGTTCAATACAACACTGCATTCACAAACACCACAACTATTCCAACTGTTCATACTGTCATTGGCCTTCCTGCAACATAGTAACAACAGAGCAGAATCCCTTGATTTCCAGTATTATCTTTTTTATTGTGGTTGGAAACCATTCCATGAGCATTCATTCACGTTTTGCTTCACAACAACAAAATGAGACACAAACAGTTGACAGCTATGTGCAACTTAATTGAAAGTGTTCTGTGGGCACCTTCTTGGCCAATCCAAAATGCACAAACCTTCTGATCACCAAACATTTGAGTCCACCAGAATGTTTGAGCACAATATAGCCCTGCGCACATCAACCCACAAAACAGATAATACTTTCTGGGGTTGCCACATTGGAAAAGGGAAAATTGCTAGTAAGATCAATAAAATCTTTCCACTACTCCCCAAAACCCCCTTAGGCAAAATGAAGAAAAGAAATACAACACAAGATCATGTCCAGGGTAAGGAGCATACCTCTGGAGCATACTCATGTCGAGAGCAAGGAGCTCTAATTACCTACATAACTAAGACACTAATAAGCACATAATGTTAGCATATGTCTATTCTGTTAATGACCCAAGGGTGCTCGATTTGCATTATCTTGAGCTTATGAAAACCCTGATAGGAGTACACCAGGCACTCCTCATGCACGACGTATTCATTCTTTCAACCTATGGAAGAAGAAAATGCACCTTGAGAAACCAAATTGGAACCAGCACACACACCAGGGGTTCCACAGATAAACATGGGTCATTGAATCTAGAGTTATACAATAGGAAAAACCCATCAAACTGCAGGTCTGTGAGAAATCAATTCCCTTTTCCAATCTCTCTAGATCTGAACTTCTGCAGCAGCCCTTTTAACATATTCAGTGCCAATGGTTGCAAGCTAGCAATTATCATACAAGACATACAAAGCAGGGACTTGCCGCCCTTCACATCTTCATCTTCAGTCTCGATGCCAGTAGGAATTGCATCTACAGAAGAGCACACAACTGCCCTAAATATATCATCATCAACAGGCCAACTACAGGCTGTTCTTCATTTGGTATTTGGCATTCTCTTCTGCTTCTGACTATCACTAATCTCGAAAAAGAATGGCTACTGCAACCTACATCATTCTTATGTCAACCACAATAACTCACAACGAACCAGAAGAAACTTCCTTTCCAAGAAGAAATTAGACTACTCACATGTGGTAGCTACATCTTACATGAAACTGGAAGATCACAACTTCGACATGTGAACTATAGGAAGGAATTTATTGCTTGGTTCTCTTCTTATCTCTGCTCCTGCTCTGGACTCCTTTCCTCCTCACTAGAAGGTGAATCTGACAGGAGCTCTCTCTTCTTGTCTATGGAATCATTGGTGGGTGAAGAAGAAGGAGGATCAAGGTTCAGTGCCAGCTGCAATGAGTACAAAGTTAAGCCAATTGAGTTTGCAGCAAAGACAAAAGTAGCTAGATAGCAGAGCCCAGTAATAATAGTCCTGCACACACAAACACACCCACCACACATGCACACATGCATGTGCACAGCACAGATGAGAATCTCCAAATGATTAAAGGTCATCACTAGGAGAAATCTGTATGTCACAAACTCTGCTCACAAGGGCCCAAAAAAAACCCAAATGGGTTTCTGCCACAGCAAGCAGGATTCCTGAACAACAAGACGCTTGCACTCTGAACAACAAAATGTGTGCAATCAGGAGGATTTCTGAACAGCAAAATGTGTGCAATCATGATGTCTGAACAACAAAATGGGTGCAGTCATGATTTCTGAACTACAAAATGATTTCTGAACAAAAGCTTATGCTCTGAAGAACAAAATGTGTGCAATCAGGATTTCTGAACAACAAAATGTGTGCAGTCAGGATGATTTCTAAAGAACAATACGTGTGCAATCAGGATGATTCTGAACAACAAAATGTGTACAATCAGGATGATTTCTGAACAACAAAATGTGTGCAGTCATGATTTCTGAACTACAAGATGGGTGTGTTGTGAGAGACATGAAAGGAGAAGCTCACCTGACAGTTATAGTCAGATTCCGAATCTGGAAACAGAAACACACACAAAGAAGACATTAGAGGATTGGTCATTGCACTATACAATGCTGCAACTCTCTGGCTTGTTGATTGTAACTCTGTCTCTCTGTGTCTCTCTCTGTGGCAACCAAGCAAGCCATTTGTCTACATGGAGGAACATGGTGAGGAGGGCAACAACATACAGAGTAATTGGAGGAGACAGCTTTGTCACTAAATCCGGCTTCAACAGTGGTTGTGAACTTGTAGAGCACCAGAGATATGATGGCAGCCATAACAGCTCCTGACAATGTTTGCAAGGGATTCAGTTTCGGGCCTTCCACTTCGGGTGGTGCTGCCTTTGTCAACAAACCTCCTCGAATTGCTGCTGCTTCTTTCGCTTGCTCCTTGATGGACTTTTTGGCAGACTCCTCTCCTGTGGACCTAAATTTCTGTGCAAAGCAAAAAGCTTGGTTTTTCAGTGAGAGTCCTGAAATTGCCAAGTTATGAATCCTGCCGCCACTTTGTGAGCTCATAACTCCCTCATGTGAAGTCCAATTCAAGAGCTTTCAAAGACAAAGTTGTAGTCTCTGAAAAGAACATTCCAACAATGCATCAAGCTTCCAAATCAGTGTCTGTTTTTGCAACATCAGCAAAGAAGTTGCTGCAGGGTGTGGCGTCCTCAAAGATCCAAGTATCTCTCTGTGAACTCTAACTAGGAAGACTACAAGAAGGAAATTTGCTTAGAGAAAGGGAAAGCATGTCATGCCATGGTCACATACCATTTCCTTGGCTCGTTTGGAGCGGCGTCGCACGGCACGGATGAGAAGCACAGTGATGGCACCTGTGAGCAAAATGCTAGCCACCGCTTGCAATGGAGTAGTCTCAGGAATTGCAAGAGGATCATAAATCTCCGCAGGCGGCAGCTCTATAGGTCCTTCTTCTACACCTAGTGCTGCACTCCTCCCTTGCAGAATAATCTCCTGCGAAAGCTCGTAAATCTCTCTCACAGCAAACCGCAAAGCCGTGGAGGAGGAAGAGGAGGAGGAGGAGGAGCTCACTTTCGAATTCCGGTCTTCGACAACACGTTGGAGAAGAATTCTCTCGAGACTTGAAGCGGGCTTGAAGGAGGTAATAGACGTTGCAGAGATGAGGGAATGAGCACGAGAAAGACTGGCATGGTTTCCAGATCCATCCGCCCTCCTCGCAACAGCCAAGGTCTGGTTCCCTAGCCAGACGGAACTGCAACAAGTAGCATACATCTTGTTCTTGTTCTCCTTCTTCTTCTTCTTGTTCTCCTTGTGCTTGTCCTTGTCCTTGTTCTTCTTCACCTGGTGCACAAGAAATGGAAATCGGACCAGAAGATGGCAGCGAGTCTGTGGATTTTGGACTTGAGAATGGCGTCAGAAAGGGACCATCATCCTGTGGCCGCCGTCGTCGTTGTCGTCGTCGGGCTGTATGTCGATCGGGAGAGAAAAGAAAGATGTGCGCGGATAAAGCTATCAAGGTGCGTGTAGAGAAGAGGCCTTTTTCAAAGCTTAAGCAGCTCAAAAGCTCGGCACTCTCTTTCTCCCCTTCGCTTGTTTGTAAGCTTGATGAATGGGGAAGTGAACTTGTGTTGTGTTCACTGGTGTTGTGGAAGTCTTTTGGTTTGCTTTGGTGGATGTGTGTGCAGACTGCAAGATATAAAAACAATTTGAGCAAGTGCTCTGTGATTGGAGCTTTGTATTCTCAGGAAGGAAACACTGATGGTGCATACACCCAGGTCCTCTCTCTTCTGTACTCTCTTTGAACAACCCCAAGATAATAACAACCTGTGTATTCTCATGGAGGGAGTAGAGTTTTCCAGATTTCAGAAGATGGTGGTTTGTTCAACTGAAATGTGCAAGTAACATTCTAAAGGAACAGCTCTAGAGAGTCAGCTTCAAAGGGGAAGGAAGCTTGTTGTAGCTTTTCAAACACTTGTAGACCACACATGCTACACAGAGAGCAAAGATTCTGGAATGTTTGCGTAGTGTTGAGAAACTGGATGAATACAGTATCAAGGTTGCTATTCTTGTATACCACAATTCCTTGAAACCAGCTGAGGATGCAGTTACCAATGGGTTCCTGATTTTTGCATGGCTAGACAACAGTTAATGCTTTGGAAAATGTTTGTACCTTGTGTAACAAAGATCAGAAAGAGTCTGGGTGTCTCTGCGGGTTTAGTCTATGTGAGCATCTCTCTATGCCCTGAGCTTAAATGCTTGATTTTTTACAAACGACAAGCTGAAATGAAATGAAGCTTACCCTCACAAGCTTGTTGGAGCTTGAATGAGGACACTATTGACCTTTTTTTTATTTGCTATGTCTCTTGAGTTGTAGCTGGTGTCAGGACTGAGTCTGCTTCTAGTTACTTGCAGAAATGTGAAAGAAACTCAGGATGCACATTTTTTGCATTATGGTAGACTCTCGGGCCAATTATTGTATATGCTTGTCTACCCCTTACCAGCAAGAGCTGATGACGTCAGTGGATTGTCATGGCAGCTTTCTGCACTATTTGTGTTCAAGGTGATGACAGCCCGCCACTTTGTTGTGTGTCACTCCTCATGTTATGCCTGCACTTGAGATTGCTGTTATGGAGATTTCTCTGCAAATTCATAGATATGGACTGTTTTCACAAGGACACTGTTTCTAGGAAAGGCAACCAGGGAGCTTACTAGGTAGGTAGGCCTTATTTCTACTATGAATCCATAGTACTATAGATAGGGACAACATCCATATGACATTCCCGTGCGAAGGAGAAATAGCAAAAAAGCTTGATAGGAAAATCACCAATTTCTGACCTTGGCACTTCAGGGTTGGCAGTTGAAATCAAGGCTTTGCAAACTAATCAAAATGTGCTACATTTGCAGGGAAAATCTCTTAAGCTGAATGTACATTGTACATGAAACACAACCCACAAACAATACAAGGGGCATCAGTGAGTCACTCAAAAACTCAATCACCTTTGTATCTAGACACCCAAGCAACGGAAGGGATTGTGATCCCTCTGCAAAACATTCCCTTTTGAGGTTTAGGTTTTGCAATCCCTCGACAAAGCACACTCCTTTTTATTGAATTTGCATAAATTTCCAACACCCAAGTTCAAATGTCAAGCCCATCATCAGCAAAACAACTCCTTTATTCAATTTGCAATACTTTCCAACAAAATGTGTAAAATTTGTAACTGCCATGCAGAAGCAAAACACCCCCCTGAACTCCAACTTTGTTTTTAAATGGGTTGAAACAGCTGAGCATTGTCACTGTAACTCAATCTTGAAACCCTAAATGGTTTGTCATAATTCTTTATGTGATGTTGAAATTCTTTTTCTTTCTTTCTTGTAGGGGCAGAAAAAATAACCATGCATGATCAAATGTAGTGGGGCAAAATTTATGCACTCTATACATGCCCAACACAACTGAAAATTTCTCTCTTTCTCTATCTCTCTGTCTCTAGACAATCTACTAGACAATGGTGAAAAAAAACCAACCACTTTGTAAAGTTGCTGTTTTAGAGTCATCTCTGATTGCCTTTTTAACCTGAAGCCCAGATCCGCCTCCAAACTGAGGTGGAAGGTGAAGTTCGTTGGTTTCCATCTGCTCTCCTCCACAATGCTGCCCACTGTCCACCGCCAGTGCTCCCACTTTTCCTAAAACCAAAAACATTAGGTGAAATCCCCAATCTCCATCTCAGATCCTTTTTTTGCCCCAACAGTTTCTTTCACTCAACTAAAACCCTACACACACAGAAAAATAGCCACAAACCAAGATAACTCGTTCTTCCACCAAACCCTAAACCCTACTAACACAGAGAAATAGCCACAAACAAAGATCACCCATTCTTTCACTAAAACCCCCTAAACCCTACTAATGCAGAGAAATAGCCATGAACAAGATCATTCATCCTTTCACTAAACCCCCTAAACCCTACTTCTAATGCAGAGAGACAGCCACAAACAAAGATCACTCGTTCTTTCACTAAAACCCCCTAAACCCTACTAACACAGAAAAATAGCCACAAACAAAGATCACTCATTCTTTCACTAAAACCCCCTAAACCCTACTAATACAGAGAAATAGCCACAAACAAATATCACTCATTGTTTCACTAAAACCCCCTAAACCCTACTAACGCAGATAAATAGCCACAAACTAAGATCACTCATTGTTTCACTAAAACCCCTGAAACCCTACTAATGCAGAGAAATAGCCACAAACAAAGATCACTCAGCAACAAAAGCAAAAACAGGATCATGACCCATGAGCAATTCCCATGCTCACCAAAGCACACTTTGAGAATGATGGCCAATGAAATCCCATCATAACCAACCAGAACAGAAAAGGCGTACAGCAAAAGGCAGAGCAAACAAATACCATTTGACATTCACTGGAGTGCTCATACTTAAATCAGGACTAATAGCCACCAATCAATTGACACATCAAATATAGCAAAGGACGATCATAAAAGAAGGAAAAAATCTTGTCCTTTATTATTGCGCACATAAGAGCAATATTTTACGATTCTGGAAAAAATCCAGGTGAAAGGGTGGCATGCACTACTACTATCTTCTTTACTTCACAAAGTTGCAATTCTGTTATTAAGAAAGCTATATTAGATTCACAGTATGACACAATAGTACAATGTATGGGCATATGGTTGCAGCATTAGACAAGCTAGTGAGAGGAAGAGGCGCTGCTCACTGTAGCTGCTGAGTATGGGCTGGTCTTGAGGATGTTTGGCCACAGTCCTGATATCTGTGCCAGAATCGGATGGCTGCAGGATTGTCCACACCATTTGGACCCCCGTGATATGCCTTCACAACAAACTCATCGGTCCTCGGTCTGCATCCAAAGTTTAGAAATATACCCACAGGCCTTCTTGAGGATTCAGAAGCATTGTATTAGGGGTACAAAACCCAACAGATCATGGATTCACAACAAACATTGATTGAGCTGTGCAAAACCAATGTCAAAAAAAGAAAATTGCACCTGCCCTGGTGTGTTGAGAGCCAACACACATATGCTGCACCAAAGTACATAGCCACAAATGGATTCCAAAGATCCTCTGGTGACCTCAATTTGCATTTCTTGTATCCCATGTCCCTGGCAAACACCACCACCACCCAAATCATGAGCACCCAAGCAGTCACAAACCCAATCACAGTGTCCCTTTTACATAAGTCCCAATGGACTCACAAAGCACTCATCACAAACATACATCAAGCAAAACATCAACATTTTGATTACCTGGATCACTAGCAAATTCAAACACAGATGGCATGCAAGGGAAGAAAGTACTTGTAAAGCCAGACCACTGTAGGATAGGAGGTTTGCATGATCCCAGATTTTCCATCAGCTCCATATAATCGCCGTTTGCTACTCACCTCAGCAATGTTCCGGAGCATCACCTACATTTATTCCCCCAGCACAAGTGATCATGTCTAATCCTAAGGTTACAGTACTTTGTGCAATAACAAACCTTTGCTACCCCAGAGAGCATAGAACTGCTGATCTGCTTTGCTACACATGTGAAGCCATCACAAAAACATTTCTGTGGCAGTGTGTTCAACTAAGCTGGACAAGACCTGGACTGGAATTGAGAGGAGGATGTTCATGCTTGAAATTTTTCGAGGGAGAGAGAGAGAGAACTTACAGAGCTTACACCCCTGTCTGCAAAATGCCTTGCAACAGTGATCTCAGCAACAGCCTGCACAAAATCAGATCATCAGAGATTGTGTTTATAATCCACAATTGTACAATGGACAAGTCAGCACAACAACAAAGACACAGCTGCTCAAGAACTGGAATACTCTCAAATCTGTATATGTTGAAGGTCACTTAAGTTCCCTTTAGTTGCTTGTGAAAGGCAAAAGAAGTTCTAATAACCTTGAGCTCAGTTGTGGTTAAGTAAGGTTGGAGCTCAGCATCACGTGCAAATCGCACTTGGCCTTTCTTTTCATTTGATTGAGTCCATTCCCTCTTCACTTCTGGGTGTCGCCACATGTCATCCAAATCCTCCTTTGATACTCGCTCCTCCCAGTACGTCCATTCTTTCACCAATGTGGCTACAAATATTTCATGTCACAACAAAAACCCTAATCATTAGTCATCATATAAACACAACAATGCAACTCCACATTGACACTCGAATCCATCAAGCAAACACCCAATGTGAAAACCCTAGAATGGAAGAAGAATGCCTTCGACAGCACAAATCCAAAACTCTTGCATAATCTAAAGATGGTAGATGAGGTGGTGGGTGCTTGACAGGGATGCAAAGATGTGCTTACTTCCTGTATTTGATGTACGGGGTGTTACAACACTTCGAAGTATAGTGGTTGTAGGTGCAGTTGTGGGTGTCTTTTGTGTTGCTACAGGCTTAGGGGGTGGAGGACTGGGACTGATCGGTGTTGGAGTGGTGGCAACAGGTGTTACAAATATGAGAGGCACTTCTCTGCATTTACATTCAGATGCATGCACATCATCAGATCACACTAGTAGTCCATTCTGTAGATTCATGCTATTTTCTTACCTTAATCCAGTTGTTTTTCACAAGAAAAACCAGCTGCAAATCCTTCATCGATTATAGCACTGACTTCAGATTGGGGGTCAAGTGTGCAAAATTCAAGCAAAACCAACCTTGCTGTTGTGGGAAGGTTCTGCTTTGCAATCAGGTATTTGTTCCAATAACCTAGTGTGTGTTGTTCTGTAGCACCTCGGGGACCTCCATTATAACCCCGGACCATGAACTCTTCATTCCTCTTCCTACAATTCCAAATGGAGAAAGAGAGAGAGACCAATAATGTGAGAACTTTGCTTTCTCTATGTTTGATTTGTGTTGTTCAGCTACACAAATCTGCACACAGAGTCTATAAAAAAATCTCTTCTTTCAGCCATATGGGTCTAGAGAAAGCTTTCTGAGCAATTGCCATGTTTGTTTTCAGAATGCAAAAGTTTCATCGAAACTTCCATACTTGCCATCATATGTGGATAACCACTTCAAATAAGCAGCTCCAAAGTAGACGCTCACAAAAGGTCGGTAAAGTAAAGCTGAGACTGCATCAATTGTATATGCGCGGTACCCCATGTCCCTGTGCAGATACATCCCAAAAAATCAACCCATTCCCCACTAAGTCCATGCAGCTGGATTGCAAAACTGGGACAAGAAGAAAGACATCTGAAGTCAATACAAAAATGATACTTGCTGTTAAAAGAAGTTCTCCTTGGGTTCTTCAAATCTCACTCTCTCTGTCTCTGTCTCTCTCTCTCTCTCTCACACACACACAAATCTGTGAGAAAAAGAAGGTGGCACAATTAGTATATACGTGGAGAGCCACTCTGCAGTGGATTGAAGAGTTTGCATAAGACCCGTGCTGGCTTCTTGTAGTTTTTTCTCATAGCGGTATGCAAGTGGCTGTCGTGCACTCTCTATTTCTGCAATTGCACATATCATAGCCTGCCACAAACCATTGTACCCATTTTCCACATCATGTTTTACTTATGCAGGGAGCAATAATAATTTTTTTATCACTGTTGTTACATTCTTCATGGGTATCCTACTATGCAAAACTAGTGCAAATTCCAAACAATCTCTTGAGCAAAAATCTTGAGAAGAGAAGGCTTTTGTGATTTACTTACCACATCCAATCGCTTGAAATACCTGCTGGTAAGAATTTCTGCCATCGCCTGAAAATTCCCACAGAAAAAGACAAATGGGTACTCAACAAAAATGGTAAGGCTGAAGAACTAAGAGCAAAATCTTTGCCTTCTTAGATTTATGTGTGAGATGTGTGAATTGTCACAATTCACAAGTACCAGATCAAAGACAAGAACATCAGATGTTATAAAGCTTTATATGATGATTTATGCACTCCACCCACAAAAGAAGAGAAGACAGAGAAGATGAAGAAGTCTAATGAGAATCAAGAAATCTCCGTACAAAGAAGAAGAAGAAGATACCCACATGTTGCTTATTGGGTGACAGAGACATTCATCACCCAAATACAGTAGTGAGGGAACAGTGAATCTTGCACATCAAATCCTCACAAAAGGAATGGAGGGATTCATGTGAAACAAAATTCACAACTATGGATTGCATGGATTTCATTGACAAAAAAATATTGAACTGTGCAGGTCTACTACAATTTGCACATCTTCGCGCACGTAGAAGCAAGCTCACTCACATGTAAGATCACGCACCCATCCAGCAGCAGCAGCAGCAGATGTTAGCAGACTTGAGCAATTGGTCACACACTGTTGTCTCAAAAAGAAGAAGAAGATTTCATACCCAATTCGATTGACAAGGACTGGATTGTGATAGATTGCACAGACACAGGGAGAGAGAGACACAGAGAGAGAGAGAGAGAGAGAGAGAGAAAGGGAGTTGGGAAGATCTCAGAGAGAAAGGATTTCATATACCCAGCAGAATTCTTCACTGGAGTGGATTGCAAGAGACAGAGACAGAGACAGAGAGGGAGTGGAAGGGTTTCATACTCGCATCTCGGTGTGTGTGACATAAGGTTTGCCATCAAAGTTTCTGGACATGTGCACCTTCTGGCCTCGTTCTTCACCAGCAGCAAGCCACTCCTTGCACACATCAGGATGGTTCCACATCGCATCCATGTCCTCCACATCCGCCCAGTCATCCCAGAATTTCATGTTGGGCGCCATCTTCTTCTTCTTCTTCTCAGCTCCCACCACCCCCGACTTTCTCCCGCAGAAGAACAACAAAGAGGAGGAAGAGGAGTCCTCACTGGTTTTGCAAACTTTGAGAGGATGTTTGCAAGAAGATCTGAGGCCTGGAACTGGAATCGACAGTAGCAAGGCAGTGACGATTGGGTTTGATCTGGTTCCGAAAGACGACTTCTCCTCACCGAGTGTTGTTGCAATGCGAGAGGGAACAAAGTTGGCCTTCGCTTTAAGCAAGGAAGAAGAAGAAGAAGAAGGTACGGATCGCATGGAGTTTGTGTGACTTTAGAGATTTCCGAATTCCATTGCCAGTTCGTGAGTCCCTCGTCTCTCTCTCTCTCGGAAGAAGCTAAGGTTGGGCTTCAGAAATTTTGAAGCAAACTTCTCAAGGCACTAGAATCGGAGAGAAACCCATCACCAAGAAACAATAGAAAACTGTGCGGAAGAAGGGGAAGAAGAAGAAACCCTTCAACGACAACAGCCTCCGCAAACTGGAGATGGGTATTTGGGAAAAACAACAACAGAAGAAGTAGAAGCACAAGAAACACAAGAAGAAGACGACGACGACGACGACGAAGTACTCCTCTGAGGGACCCAACACAGCAATTGTTCCGCACTTCTGTTGCAAACACAACACAACACAAGAAACAAACAATCGTGAGCCGGAAATTTGGGAACCCGCAAGCAAAGGTACCACACGTTAGGAAATTGAATTTTTTTTTTTTAAAACCAGAAAAAAGCACAAGAACACAGAGACAGAATAAACACACAGAGAGATCTGGACAAGCAAATGTGGTTGGTAGGGGGATGCTGCTGCGAGCTTTCTTCTTTTTTTTGTGCTTCTTCGATTTGGAGCAACAATCATGATCATGATCATCATGCATCTGCTACAACAACCCACATGCATTCATGAGGAGCATGATGTTGAGCATCAGCATCATGATGGATCTGTAGTAGCCTGATGATGGATGGATTGTGCTTTGGTCTCACTGCTTCTTACCCAGCAATTTCTTCGACAATGCCAACAAGAATCAATCAAGGGTGAGAAGTCCAAATGACACTGTAGGTGAAAGACGAGTTAAGAAGAAGAAGAATCAAGCAGAAGAAGTAGTAGAAGAAAAAGCACAGCTGCAAACCGAAGAAGAAGATTTAGAAGAACAACAAAAAGGTGCATTGTATTGCAGATGGTTTCAAATCCTTTCCAGCAGCATCTTCCAACCCTAATCCAACGTCGTCCTCTCTTGAGAATCCGATGTTTCTTTTTAGGTTTTTAGAAGAGCGGCTTGAATGTGCTATGCGAGGCGAGGAAGCAGACAAGCAGTGAGAAGAAAGCACAATTCCTTTTTGCTGTGTCCTTTTGTGGGAAAAAGGATATTGGAAAATAATTCTTTTGTGTATCTTCTGTGGGATAAGATATGGTGTCGTGGGTTGTGTCTGTGGGAAGAGCTTTTGTGAGAGAGATTGTGAGCTTTTGTGAGCCTTTTTGAGTTGATCTGCTGGAGGAGGAGGTGGGTTTTGGTAGGGTTTTTTTTTGGTGTGTCTCTGTGGTGGTAGTGGCTTTGTGAAGAAGCAGAGGAGGAGCAGAAGGGATGCGGCAGGTACCGTGGGAGAGTTGGCAGCAATGGCACCACACTCGTCGCTGCCTCTTCTCATCGGACTCCGCTCTGGTTGCCAAAGCTCTCGACCGTGTAAGCAAAGCGTAACAACAATCGCAAAGATTTTGTTTTGTAGAAAAAAAAGAATCCAAGTCGAACCCAAGCTCGGAAATGCTCTCAGAAAGGGAGCTGCACAATACTCTTGAAGGTTCTGTTTTGTAGGAAAAAAAACAATCCAAATCTAACCCAAGCTCTGAAATGCTCACAGAAAGGGGGCTGCACAATAATCTCAAAGGTTTTGTTTTGGAGGGAAAAGACAGAATCCAAGTCCAACCCAAACTCTGAAATGCTCTCAGAAAGGGAGCTGCACAATAATCTCAAAGGTTTTGTCTCGTAGAAGAAAAACAGAATCCAACTCTAACCCAAACTCTGAAATGCTCTCAGAAAGGGAGACAGTGCACAATCTAAAAGGTTTTGTTTTGTGGAGGAGGTGTGCAGATCACAGCATGGCAATGCAGAGGTCGAGTACCAGTGGCAGTGGAGATCACAGGAGAGCTCATAAGTATCCATCAACGAGATCCTCAATTCACGTAATAGTACTTACATTCATGTGCTGCTGATCTGTTGTTGCAGCAACAGCAGCAGGTTCTTTGATTCTTCATCATGTTTCTCTTCCAACTTTCTCACCACCATTTCTCCGATTTTTTTGTTCCTCCCCAAACTGTATTGATTCTTTTCCTCTGCTGGAGTTGTGGATGATGAATCTCTGAAAGGGTTTGGTGAAGAACAGTGCAGGATTGCCAGAAACAGCAGCAATGCTACCAGGAGAAATGCTTCGAATGATGTATGCAATGGCGATCATGAGGTATGTGAATTGATTCCTTCCACCAGATGACAGATGTACTAGAGCAAAAGCTATTGCAGTCAAAGTCTTTTTTGCAGATTTTTTTGGGTGGTTTTGTAGCACGGGTGCAAAGTGCATACAAAAATATTTGTAGTTGGCTGGAGAAATATTGAGTGTTTTTGTATTGCTACTGCTTTCTTCCAAAGTATCAGGGGCTCTCCTTGGGACAGACTGAGTGCAATCTGTAGCTTTTCACTGGGAATCTGGAGCTTGTTTTGAGTTCTTGAGCTTTTTTTGAGAGAAATGGTGTGGTGGTGGTGGTGCAGGCTTGTGAATGGAGTTGTGGATCAATCTCAGAAGCGCAATACAACATCAGTTGCTTCACGTGCAGAAGCTGCTGAACTTCCGCGGGTTCTAGTTGACATTCGCCATGGTGCGCGCTTGGATCATCACCTTTACTACTGCCTTAACTGCTGCTTGCCTTGCAGGTATCTCTCTCCAGTTCTTAGTTCTGTGGGGACTAGGTTATTGAAAGCAACAACAAAAAGTTGAGCCACAAGTCCATGAAAAGATAACAGGTGAAAAAAATGGATACACCATGTGCACCTGAAATGCTACTGTCATCTTCAGTCACCTGCAAGGAGATGATGATTGGAGCTTTTGGGTCTTTGGATGGATCAAAGGGTGGTGGGAGGAGCTCACGGAAGTTGACACCAGTTTGTCCTTCAAATTGAAAAAGACCATAGAGTGGGTTTTGAATCCCTCATAGATTGTGCTTTGTATATCTTTTGCAGTTGGATTTGAATTTTTTTATGTCCCTTTTGTGTGATAACAGAGGCAGCACACAATGAGCTACCAAGCCTACCTCTTCTTCAGCATGGAAGCAAAAAGGTCTGTAGCATGATGATGATGATGATGATGTCTTTATCTTTTTAGTTACAGTTTGTGAGAGCTCCATCTTCTGGAGCTCCGATAAATGTATTTTGCCCTTTCCACACTCATAGAGCTTGTATAATTTTTCAAGGAATTCAGGTTTTGGTTTGGTGGTGGTATTTTGGCAGGCTCTAGACTGGTTGTCATCACATTACTGGGATGTGCAGCAGCAGGCATTGCATGATGCACAGACCCTTCTCATGCTGAAGCTGGTTCAGCATTCAGAGATGGTTCACAAAGGATTGCAACAACCACCACCAACACCAGAGCAGCTGCCTCTGGTTTCTGAGGAAAGGGAAAAAGGGGAGAAGCAAAGTCGCAAACAACTGAAGAAGAAGTCCAAAGAAGCTCTCCGATGTAAAGCTGCTGCTGCCCATCAACAATAAAAGTCAGTCTGTCTGTCTGTCTGTCTGTTTTGTCTGTTGTCATTGGTTGTTTTCAATCAATCATTCTGGATACTTTGCTGCTGTCAGTTTGTTGCCCATGAAAGAAACAAACTGAGTCCTGCACCAGGCTTAATATTATGTTGTGGATTGGTTGCAGCTGCAAAGCAGAGACAAAGGGTGGTCTTCAGGGAACTGCTTGAACTTGCACAATTTGCAGTCGGGGATGTTGTTGCACTGTTGGTTGACGGTGGATTGTTGGTGCATGACCCCTGTCAGACTGCAACAACAATACCATCTGCGTCAGCAGCTGACTTTTTGGAAGCTGATGTTAATAATGGTGATGATGGAATTGTCAACAATCCAATGGAGTTGTCACTGCCACCACTGTCAGGCAATGTGGGAACAGAGATTCAAAGAAGTACAACAAAAGATGATGAGAGAACTGCTGCTTGGAAGCAGACCATAAGTCAACTCTCTTCTCACATACCCCAGCTCCCAACCTTGCTGCTGGTGGAAATTGTAGAGCGTTTGGCAGGTAGTTCAAGAAGGTATAATAACATCATGGGAGGGAGTGGGAGTCCCCAAAAGCTGGCAAAAACGTCACGGGTTGTCTTAGATTCTGCAGGTCCCCGAGAGAGATTCTTGGATTGGGCTATATGGATCCTCAATGAAGTGATTCCATTTTCTGTTGATTGTAGAACAAGTGGGTTGTCAGGGAGATCAGCAGCAAGAATTGGATCAAGGCATAAGATTAGACAATCAGTAGGCTTGTCAAAGGAGCTTTTGCGGGAGTTAGTAGGCATCTGTTTGTGCAGCAGCAACATGGATAAGTTTCTCCTGAAACTCGTCCCACTCCTAGCTGAATACTTTGGGGACAGCTCCTATGCTCGATGTTTAGCTCGTCTTGCTGGGCTTAGTGGTGATGGTCTTCTGAAAGAAGACACTCTTTCTAAGGGTGGGGTGTACAGTGTTGAACCATCAGACACATCTGAACGTGGTGACTGGCAGAGTGTGGGGCTTGGCAATGCGAGTAATAATACAAACAGCTTATTAGATAACATGACAACAACAAGGCTCAGTCCAGAGTTGGCAGTGAAGGAGGCAAAACAGCAACAACAGGCGATTTTTTATAGTAGGTCTGTTGTTGCACATGAGGTTTTAGAAGAAGAACATGTGCAATTGATGGCAGGTAAGAGAAGATCACAGAACAACGCCGGGCAACACTGCAAAATTGTTGCCAGTTGGAGGCCATGTGCTGTTGGAATGCTTCCATCTTCTGTTGACTGCATGGGCATTATTCCAAAATTCTCAGTCAATGACTTTGAAGATGATCATGATGTATTGTCAACAATTGAGGTAACCAAAGGAAAACAATTAGGTGTTGGGGAGGAGGACAAGGATTGTCAGCAGGCTGCTACTACTACTGTGAAAGACTCCGAGACAGCAAGTACTCAGACTACGGACCAGCAGCAAGCAGAGGAAGAAACAACTGTCTCTTCTTGCAAAAAACGAAAGGAGCCTGAGTCTCTTCATGCTGATGAAGAACAAGAAGGACCGCCTGAGCATGATGTGGCAGCAAAGAGAAGGCAGCAAGTGGAGGAAATGAACAAAAATTGTCCAATTGACACCACCCACCCACCAGCAACAAATGGTGAGGATGAGGATGAGAAATACCCAAGATGGCAAGGAATTTTTCTGTTGCAGAGAGATTCTCTTGAGCCACACATAGTGGAAGAGCTGCAAGCTGCCATCCGCCTGCTTTAGGACATTAAACAATTGAGTCCCAGATCTGGTGAGCACATGGTGTTATCTGTATTGGACCAATTCTTGGGTGTCATTGCTGGTCCATGTCCAGGGTTACTACTGCCACCTTCCATCAGTGTGGTCAGGTTCAAAGCAGCATATCATTGACTAGGTCTTGTTTCTGTACTTGGGTTTGATCTGATCTCATCGCCCCATAGTGGTTTTTGCAATCCAGTTGCTTTCAAAGGTTTCTGCATTTGTCAATCATCACTTGTGTACTTGTGATGACATAATCATTGTCATTTTTTCTCCACAGAAGAAGACATGGATGCAATTGCTTGCTTCCTCCTGGTGGCAAGATTGTCTAACACCCTAGAAGCAAAAGGCGGTGGGAGGCAAAGGACTGGTACTATTTTGTTTTGGGTCACAATGCTTGTGCATCTATTTCTACATTCCAGTCCAGAGGTACCTACTTTAATGTTCCCAGTCAAACTAATGAGAGGAATAGAGAGTATATGAATCAGACCCATGCATGTGTGTTTTTTTGGTCACCTTCAGTATTTATGTCACCAATGTCTCTAAACTGTTGCAAAAAAAAGTGTGACATGATGGTTTGCTACTGAATTCAACATACAAAATTTGAAAGGGTTTGTTCAAGGTTGGGTTGTTAGGTTGTTTAGGGCTTTAGGGTTGAAGGTTCAGTCTTAATTTAAGAAGACCAAAAAAAAATGTATGAATCAAAAAATTTCAGCACTGAAACCACAGGAGCCAGAGTCAAACCAAGTGTGAGAAATTGTGTGTAGTTATCAGCACTGGTCTAGGGTTCTCTTTCAGCACTCTATATTATATAGCAAAAACCCGAATGATTTAGGGTGCTCTTTTGATTCTGGCAAATTTGAAATGTCAGTTAGCTTTTGGAGGTTATCTTTATTGGGGAGTTCTTTGTCCCTAGTTTCAGCAACTTTACAAATAACTCAATTGCAGTCTTTGTTGACATGCATGTGTAGCAAAACAAAATGGGTGCTGGGTGCTGGGTGCTACTACCAACACACCACCCAATATAAAAATATTGATCATGATCAGAATAGCATCTATTGCAACTAAAGCGTTGAATGGAAAGAACTCCTGGAATTATTAGATTTTTTTGTGTTTTTCATGTTACTTTGAGTTAAGATCCACACTTGGGTGATAAGACCGACAAGTGTGGGACATACTCAAAATGCTGCTGAGTCTGGGCTAAACTATCAACTTGTGCTTTACATTGGGTGAAGAAGGCTCACACTTGAAGTGTGGGACATACCCAAAATGTGAGTCTGGACTCAACTATATCACTTGTGCTGCACGCGATGTGTTCAGGCCCACAAGTGTAGAACGTATGCAAAATGTGAGTCTGGACTCAACTACCACTTTGTGCTGTATATTGTGTTCAGGCCCACAAATGCGTGGACATAGCCAAAATGTGAGGCCAAACTTGACTAGCTGCTGCACCTTGTCCTTATGCCCCTTATATTCCATGAACATCCTCACCTTAGGATGTATGCTCAAAAGGTAAGAAATTTCTTAGTGTATTTGGAGGCTACCTTAAAACCAGCAAGGGTTTGCTTTGGTGCAGGGGAAGGCATCTTTTCCTTTTTTTCAAGAAGGAAAATTATTGCATTTTTAAATGCTTTTGTGCATGTGAAACATATGAAGGTTTTTTTTTTTTTTTTTACTATTTTAGTTCTATGAAAAGAAAATTTTCTAGTGGTGCATTTCATTCAGTAAGGCCCACAATCACAAACAAATTTGAAGCTACTTCAAATATGTATAAAGGTTGCCTGATTTCTACAATGGGTTCCAGCAAATAGCCAAAATACAAAAAAGGATTCTTTAAATTCTCAAATTCATTCAAAATTTGGCTAAATCTTCTTTGTGGATGATCAATCACCAGTTTTGGCTAGCATAACAAAATTGAAAAAAGAAAAAAAAGAAAAACCCCAGTGTATAGACTCTAGACTTGTTCAACAAGCCCTTTTTTTTTTTTTTTTTTTTTTTTTTTTTCCAATTTTTTCAATTATTTTAATAGTTAGTGAGCATCCCAATGGAGATTTCACATTTATTTATTGACAATAATTTTTTTAAAAAAAT